>Ga0116191_1001251_pt1 | contig 20849 bp, 21 predicted proteins | sample AD_UKC111_MetaG_FD_89897 | JGI IMG/M metagenome (GOLD analysis project Ga0116191, IMG submission 89897) | Active sludge microbial communities of municipal wastewater-treating anaerobic digesters from Hong Kong - AD_UKC111_MetaG | ecosystem: Engineered > Bioreactor > Anaerobic > Digestate... | reverse complement strand
TATATCTTTCTGCATTCTCTTTTATTATTTTATATTTGCTTTCCATAGGGTATAATTTATTTGGTATTTTTGTGACCATCCTGTATATCTCCTTTCTTTTTTATTCATATATACAGGATGGACTTTATCTTTATCAAATTTATTTATGAGGAAACTATCCTCTTTCTTGGAGATTATTTTTGTGGAATGCTGATAAATTGCAATATGGGAGAGGTAAATGGTATAATGAGTAAAAGGAGGGGTCGCATAGAGGCCTAGTGCGGCGGATTGCTAATCCGTTGTAGCGTGGAAACGCGCTACCGTGGGTTCAACTCCCACCCCCTCCGCTTATCTTAAAAACAACAAAAATCTTTACTTAATTTTAACTTATCTGGTATTATATAAACAAACGGTTAAAAAATGTCAGACATAAAAATAAGAGAAGAAAAAAAGAACTCTAAAAAATTAGATATTGATTACAAAAGAAAGTGTAATTGTCCAAAATCCCATATAAATTGTCTAACTCCCAAGGAGTGGGTTAAAGGACAGGTAGCAATTTGGGAATTTTATTATGAAAAAAGAGATATTAGAGATAAGGATATTCATCCTGCCGTTTTTCCTATTGCTTTGCCTAAAAAATGTATTGAACTTTTTACTCATAAAGGAGAATTAGTATTAGACCCTTTTGTTGGTATTGGAACAACTTTAATTGCTGCTAAAGATTTAGGAAGAAATGCAGTTGGCTTTGATTTAAATCAAAAATATATCGATTTTGCAAATGAAAGATTACAAAATCCAGATTTATTTATATCTAACGATGAAACTAAACAAATTGCTATTTGTGATGATGCAATAAACATCCCTAATTATCTTGAAAACACAACTATTGCTTTATGTGTAACTTCACCACCTTATGCAAATATGTTGAATCATGAAAGATTAAATAAAAGTTTAAGAAGTGATTTAAGAAATAATAAACATTACAAAAAAATTCAGCAATATTCAAATCATCCAAATGATTTAGGTACTATGAAATTAACGGATTATATACAAGCGTTATCAGAAATTTATAGACAAATTTTACCTTTGTTAAAACCAAAGGCACATTGTGTTATTAATATTAACGATTTATGGGAGAACAATCATAGGTATCCTACACACTCTTATATTATTGAAGCAATGGAGGAGATAGGTTACAAATTAAGAAATATTATTATTTGGGATAAAAGAAATTTAGTAAATAAAGTAGGTATTTTTGGCTATCCTAGTAACTATATAACTTTAAGTACTACATTTGAGTATATACTTGATTTTTGGCGACCATGAAAGAATATTTTTTGCTTATTGAAAAACTACAAGAAATAAAAGAGAAAGGATATATTAAAACTCATAGAAAAGGTAATACTGGTATAGGAAAAACCCTTGAGATCTTTTAGGGATAAAGGAAAATAATATACCTGGACCAAATGCAAAAATGATAGAATTGAAATCAGCGAGAAAAAACGCTACCAGTATGCTAACTTTATTTACTAAATCTCCATTACCGCCCAAAGCAAACTCTATTTTATTAGAAAGATTTGGCTATGAATCTGGTAAAGATAATAAAAAGAAAGAATTACATACCACAGTAAATGCTAAGGAATTTAATCAACTGAAAGGGAAGGCCGGTTTTAAAATTGACATTCAAGAAGATAATATAAATATTATAACTCCTGAAAATGAAATTGTTGGATATTGGGATAAAGAAACGCTAAAAAAATCTTTTGAGAAAAAACTTCCTAAATTATTATATGTGAAAGCAGAATCAAGAGGAAGAGGTGAAAACGAAGAATTTTGGTTTAATGAGGCATGGTTATTAAGTGGTTTCAATTTTAGAAAATTTTGTCCATCTATTAAAAGAAGGAACAATATTAGTAGATATAAGAATCGGACAATACTCAAATGGTAAAAAACATGACCATGGAACGGGTTTTAGGGTTTTACCATCTAAATTAGACCTATGTTTTAAACATAGAGAAAAAGTATTATAAGTGCAGTTTCCATTGATTACATTTCAAAAATCTTAAAATTTTTAATACAATTTAGGAAACAAAAAAAACAAAAATCTGTTTTAACTTTACTTTTAGTATTTTTATTTTTGAGAAATACCATAGAAGTGAAGAAGTTGACTTTTTTGTTTTTTTGAAATAAACTTAAAGTATGGAGAAAAAAATAATTAAAAAGGATGATGTTGATTATTTAGGAGATTTAGCAAGGATTTCTTTAAATGAACAGGAAAAAGAAAAAATCTGTTCTGACCTTGAAAAAATTTTAAATTATGTTTCACAATTAGAAAAATTGGACACAGAAGATGTTGAACCAACCTATCATAGCCACCCTGTAAAAAATGTATTTAGAAAAGATATAGTGGAAAGACACCTATCTAATGATGAAATATTAAAAAATGCTCCCGAAAGAAAAGGTGATTTTTTTAAAGTCCCAAAAATAATTTAAAATGAGAAAAAAATATCTACCTTTTGAAAAACCAATTGAAGAAATTGAAAGAAGAATTGAGCAATTAGAAAAAGCAAGGAAAAATGGTTCTTCTGAAGTTGGAGGAGAAATTTTAAAATTGAAATACCAACTTATAGAGAAAACAAAAGAGATTTTTTCCAACTTAACTGCCTGGCAAATTGTTCAAATTGCAAGGCATCCAGAAAGGCCACATACACAAGATTATATCAATAAAATTTTTGATGATTTTTTTGAATTGCATGGTGATAGAATCTCAGGAGATGATACTTCAATAATTGCTGGTATAGGGAAATTTAAAGGAATAACTGTTACAATTGTAGGACATCAAAAAGGGAAAGATACCAAAGAAAATATCGAAAGAAAATTTGGGATGGCTCATCCAGAAGGATACAGAAAAGCAAGAAGAGTTATGAAACTTGCAGAAAAACTTCATTTACCTGTTATTACATTTATTGATACTCCTGGGGCACAACCAGATATTGAAGCAGAAGAAAAAGGACAGGCATTAACAATCGCTGAAAATTTACTTGAAATGTCTCTTTTGAAAACCCCTATTATATGTATAATTATTGGAGAGGGAGGAAGTGGTGGTGCTCTTGCAATTGGCGTAGGAGATAGAATTTTGATGCAGGAATTTGCAATATATTCTGTAATTTCGCCTGAAGGATGTGCTTCAATTTTATGGAAAAACCAGAATGCAGTTGAAGATGCAGCAAAATCGCTTAAATTGACTGCTAAGGAAATTTATCAATTAGGAATTATTGACGAAATTATATCCGAACCTATTGGAGGAGCCCATTCAAACTGGGATGAGACATTTAAGAATATGGAAGGAGCGATTGATAAAAATTTAAGAGAATTAAAAACAATAGACATTGAAGACCTCGTTGAATTAAGGTATCAAAAATACAGAAAAATAGGAGCGCTAGATGAAAAAGAAAAAACTTAAACTTGTTTTACCAAAAGGGTCATTGCAAGAAACAACTTTTACGATTTTTAAAAAAGCAGGGTTTGAAATTTTTTCCACTTCAAGGAGTTATTTCTTATCTGTTGATGACCCTGAAATTGAGTGTGTTCTTTTAAGAACTCAGGAGATACCAAGATATGTAGAATTAGGGACTTTTGATACTGGTATTGCAGGAAAGGACTGGATAACAGAAAATAGAGCAGATGTTATTGAGGTTTGTGAACTTGTTTATTCAAAACAGGGTTTTATGCCTGTCAAAATTGTTATTGCAGTTCCAGAAAAGTCAAATATAAGAAAAGTTGAAGATTTAGAAGGAAAACTTATTGCTACTGAACTTGTTAACTTAACGAATGATTTTCTTAAAAAAAGAGGGATAAAAGCAAAAGTTGAATTTTCCTATGGAGCAACTGAGATAAAAGCAGGCAAAGTTGTTGATGCAATTGTTGAGATAACTGAAACTGGCTCTACCCTTTTTTCTCATAATCTAAAAATTATTGAAGTAATTATGGAATCAACCCCTCGTTTAATTGCAAATAAAGATGCATGGAAAGACAACTGGAAAAGGGAAAAAATAAAAAATATTTCATTGCTTTTAAATGGTGCTTTAATTTCAGAAGGAAAAGTCGGACTAAAAATGAATTTGAAAAAAGAGGACTTATCAAAAATTATAAAAATTCTACCAGCAATAAAAAAGCCGACTATTTCTCCACTTGCAGATGAAAAATGGGTAGCAATTGAAACAATTGTTGATAAAAATATTGTAAAGGACCTTATTCCAAAATTAAAAAAGGCAGGAGCAGAAGGTATTGTTGAATATTCACTAAATAAGGTAATATATTAAACACTTCTTACAAAATATGTTAATAATTAATAGTAGGAAGATATTTCTTTGAAAGAATAGCAAAATTGTTTTTTGGAGTAAAAATATTATAAAATCTATAAAATTGAAAAGGAGAAAATATGCCATCTGGTAAAAAAAGAAAAAGGATGAAAATAAAAACACATAAAAGAAAAAAAAGAAGAAAAGCATTAAGACATAAAAAAAGAAAAAGATAAATGAAAAAAATTATTTTTCCTTTATTGGTAATTTTTTTATTTAGTGGTTGTTCAACTTTACCTATAAAAAAAGAACCTGTTTTAAAAAATTATGCAAAAGGTGTTGTTGCTTATCAACAGGAAAATTATGATGAGGCAATAAAGTTTTTTGAAAAAGAGATAAAAGAAAATGGGCAGAGTAGTTATTTAAATTTAAAATTAGGGAATTTATACTTAGAAAAACGAATGCCTGATAAAGCAAAAAAATATTTTTATAGGGCAAAAAAGAAAAATCCCAATGACCCTGATGTTTATTTTGGACTTGGTCTTGCTTACCTTTTTGAAAAAAATAATGAAATGGCAACATATTTTATTGAAAAAGGACTTGAAAGGGACCCGGGAAAAACTTCTTTCAGGTTAATTTTATCTGATATCTATGTAACATTACAGAACTATGAAAAAGGTGAATTACATTATTCAGTTCTTGTAAATCAGTTCCCTTCAAATTATCTCCTTCATTACAATTATGCAAAGTTGCTTGAAAAAACAGGAAAAGAAAATTTAGCAGAAATTGAATATTTAAAGACACTTGATATTGTTCCTTTTTTCTGGCAGGCAAATTTATCTCTTGCTCTCCTTTATCAAAAACAGGGGAAAAACGAAAAAGCAAAACAATTTTTTGAGAATACAATTCAATACAACCCCAAAAATCCAGTTCCTTATATTTTCCTTTCAAGTATATATTACAGCGAAGAGAAAATTGACTCTGCAATTGAAATTTTAGAAAAAGGGATTGGTCAAGGATTAAAAGAGAAAATGATTTTTGATTTTTTAGGTTCTCTTTACTATCAAAAAGAGGAATATAACAAGGCAATAGAGAATTTTAATAAAAGTTTAGAAATATCAGACACTTCTGATACAAGATTTCGTTTAGGAATTTTATATGACAAAATCGGGCAAAAACAACAGATGGAAGAGCAGATGAAAAAAGCAATACAATTAAATCCTGAAAATCCTCTTGCATTAAATTATTTAGGTTATTCTTATCTTGATGAAAATAAAAATATAAAAGAGGCATATAAAATGATTAAAAAGGCAGTAGAAAAAGACCCTAAAAATGGTGCTTATCTTGATAGTTTGGGCTGGGCTTATTATAAGATGGGTAATTATAAAAAAGCAAGATATTATCTTGAAAAAGCAATAAATTATGAACAAGACCCTGAAATTGAGGAACATCTTGCCTGGACATATTTTAAACTTTGTAATTGGGAAAAGGCACTTTTTTATTTTACAAAGGCATATGAAAAAACAGGGAAAGAAGATATACTTAAAGAAATTGAAAAAATAAAATGTTTGATAAAAAATGAAAATCATTGAGATATTGAATGAAAATCCTTCTGAATTAAAAAATCTAAATTCAGAAGGACTTGAAAACCTTGCAAATGAAATAAGAGAAACTATAATTGAAACTGTCTCAAAAAATGGTGGACATCTTGCATCAAATTTAGGAGTTGTTGAACTTACAATAGCACTTCATTATGTTTTTAATATCCCTCCTGATAAAATTATATGGGATGTTGGACACCAATGTTATACTCATAAAATCCTGACAGGGAGATATAAAAAATTCAATACAATAAGAACACCTGATGGATTAAGCGGTTTCCCTTCTCCTGATGAAAACAATGCAGATGTTTTTTTTACAGGACATGCTGGCACTTCTATTTCTTCTTCAACTGGTTTAAAATATGGGCTCGAAAAACAAGAAGGCAATTCAAAAGTAATATCGGTAATTGGAGATGGCTCTCTTACAAATGGACTAACTTTTGAAGGTTTGAATTTCCTTGGGTCAGTAAAGAAAAATGTTATTGTTATTTTAAATGATAATAGGATGTCTATTTCCCCAACAAAAGGAGCGCTTTCTTATTACTTAACAAAACTTATAACTTCTCCTATATTAAACAGACCTAAGGAAGAATTTACTGAAATAATAAAGAAATTTCCAGGTGTTGGAGATGACTTATTAAAAATTGCATCTGATATTGAGCAAAAAGCAAAATTTCTTATTGTTCCTGGTGTTTTTTTTGAAAAACTTGGCTTGAGATATTTAGGACCAATTGATGGACATGATATTATTCAACTGGTAGATATTCTTGAAAACATAAAAGAAATTCAACAACCAGTTGTTCTCCATATAATAACAAAAAAAGGTAAAGGATATGAATTTGCAGAAAAAAATCCATGTTTATTCCATAGTGCTTCTCCTTTTGACATAAAAACAGGAGAATTTATTAAAGAAGAAAAAAATACTCCATCAATTTTTACAGGTAATCTTCTTGAAAAAATGGCTGAAGAAAATGAATTTTTTGTTATAACCGCTGCTATGGAAATTGGGCTTGGACTTGAAAATTTCGCAAAAAAATTCCCTGAAAGATTTTTTGATGTTGGAATTGCTGAAAGTCATGCTATTGTTTTAGCAGGTGGTATTGCAAAAACTGGAATGAAAGTTATTGTTTCTATTTATTCAACTTTTTTACAAAGAGGGTTTGACCAAATTTTTCATGATATATGTCTACAAAAATTACCTGTTATTTTTCTTGTTGATAGAAGTGGTATTGTTGGAGAAGATGGCCCTACACATCACGGAAATTTTGATATTTCTTTTTTAAGGGTTTTACCAAACATAAAAATTTTTGCTCCTTATTCTCTGAAAAATATTGAAGAAATTATAAGAAACTCATTTAAGGAAACAAGTACTCCAACTTTTATAAGGTATCCCAAGGGACATTTACCAGAAGATATTGAAAAAGAAAGAGGAGATAAAAAAAGAAAAATAACCCTTTTAGGTGTTGGAAGTATGGCAGAAATTACTCATAATGTATGCGATATTTTAAATTCTGAAAATATACCGTGTCTGTCAATTGCAATTGATAGGATAAAACCACTTGATGATAAAATAGATGGTTATCTGAATAGTGATGTAATTGCAACTTTTGAGGAAAATACAACCATAGGTGGCTTTGGTTCTTCAATTGCTGAATATATTGCAGATAAAAGAGTAAAAAGGAATCTTTTAATATTTGGATTACCTGATAAATATATTGAACAGGGAGATAGAAAACAACTACTTGATAAATATGGATTAAGTGAAAGAAAAATTGTGGATAAGATAAGAGGAATTTTGTAAATCCTCGTAAAACAAAAAGACCATAGAGAAGATATTTCTTACTTACAAGTTTCCCCTTTAACAAACCGACTAAGGAAGCAAAGGGTAGCAAAGCAGAGTTGGTGCTTTTTTCCCAAAATTCCCCCTTTGACAAAGGGGGTTAAGGGGGATTTTGAGAGGAATTTCCAAACATAACGGGAAAAAAGGGGGAGTTTAATTTTTATGCCTGAAATACAAATGTTCAGTGGATATTTAGAGGGAATTGTAAATGATAAATAGTGTTTTTATTTTAGAAAACAAGAAAATAGAAGGAATTGAGAAAGAAAAAGAAAAAACAGAGGATATTGTAAGGAATTGTGGAAAAGTTGTGGAAAAAGACATAAAAAATGTGGATTTTTTAATAACTATGGGAGGAGATGGAACAATTTTAAAAGGATTTCATTTACTTGAAAATAAAGAAACATTAATTTATGGAATAAAATATGGGAAAGTTGGTTTTTTGACAAATTCAAATGAAAATATTGAAGAAAAATTAAAAAAAGTTTTTGCTGGTAATTTCTATGTTTCTGAAAGGACACTTCTTGAAATTGAAATAAGAAGCGGGAATGAATTTTATAAAGATATTTGTTTAAATGAAATAGTTGTTTTTAGAAAAGGTATAAGAATTATTAACCTTTCTGTTGAAACAGAAAAAGAAAAAGTACTTTGTTTTAGAGCAGATGGGATTATTTGTTCAACTCCAACTGGTTCCACTGGCCATTCTTTATCAGCAGGAGGTCCTATTTTGGACCCAGAAATTATTTCTTTTCTCATTATTCCTTTAATGCCACATCTTCTTACAACAAGACCTGTTATTTTAGGTAAAAAAGATAGAATTAAAATAAGCATAAATGGAAAAGTTGGTATTGTTATTGATGGACAAAAAGAATATATAACAGAAGAAAATTCAGAAATAAATGTCTTTCTTTCTGAAAAAAAAGGTAAAATTGTTCTTGAAGATAAAAAATTTTTTGAAAAACTCTCTTCAAAGTTCCATTGGAGCAAATAATGTTTGAAATAAAAGTAAAAAATGAAAAATGTAAGGGTTGTAAACTTTGTATTGAGGTGTGTCCAAAAAATGTTTTTAAAATTTCTACTCATTTCAATAAATTAGGTGTTCATTATGCAATTGTTGATAAGGAAAACAATTGTAATGGTTGTAAAAGATGTGTTATAATATGTCCTGATATTGCAATTGAAATATATCAAAAAGAAAAAGGAGGCAAAAATGAAGATAGGGGTAATACCTGATTGTTTTAGAGTGCCGATTAAAGAAGGAATTAGGAAAGCAGCAGAATTAGAAATTGAGGGAATACAGCCATATGCAACTCATGGAGAACTTGACCCAAAAAATCTGACAAAGACAGGCAGACAGGACTTTAAAAATTTTGTTTCTTCTCTTGGACTTACAATTTCTGCTCTTGTTGGTGATTTTGGAGGGCATGGTTTTGCAGATGCAGAAACAGTTGAATGGCGTCTTGAAAGGACAAAGCAGGTAATTGACCTTGCTGTTGACCTTGGAGTTAATATTGTAACAACTCATATTGGAGTTGTTCCTGAAGACGAAAATGACCCTGCTTGGAAAACAATGGAAGAGTCATTGCCAGAAGTAGGAAATTATGCTTCCAATAAAGGTGTCTTTCTTGCAACAGAAACAGGTCCTGAACCAGCAACATTATTAAAAAAACTTCTTGATAAATTATCAAATCCGGGAATAAGAGTTAATTATGACCCTGCAAATCTTGTTATGGTTGCAGGTGATGACCCTGTCAAAGGTGTTTATACTTTAAAGGACTATATTGTTCACACTCATGCAAAAGACGGGATTAAACTTCCTGATGAAAATGGACAGAAAAGATGGAAAGAAATGCCTCTTGGACAGGGTAAAGTTGATTGGGAAAACTATTTAAAAGCAATGAAAGAAATAGGGTATAATGGATTTTTTACAATTGAAAGAGAAGTTGGAGAAAACCCGGAAGTTGATATAATTTTAGCAAGAGATTTTTTAAGAGAAATTTCAAAAAAAGTTGGTATATAAAAGGAGATGATAAAAATGGGAAAACAAATTGCAGGAGTTCAACTTTATACTTTAAGGGATTTTTGTAAAAGTGTTTCAGATACGGTAAATACATTTAAGAGAATTAAAGACATGGGATATAATGTTGTTCAAATTTCTGCTGTTTCTGAACCACAAGATGTAGTTGAATTAAAGAAAATACTTGATGATACAGGTCTTATACCCTGTTCCACTCATACTGCTTATGAAAAAATTGTCAATGAGATTGACAGGGTAATAGAAGAACACAAAATACTTGGATGTAATGCAATAATGTGTCCGGGACTACCTCTCCAACTTCATAACAAAGAGGGATATTTAAAAGTTGCAAGTGAATTTGAAAAAGTTATTCCAAAAATTAAAGAAAATGGACTTATTGTGGGATATCACAATCATGGAATAGAGTTTGAAAAATATGATGGAAAAATAGGGCTTGAAATTTTGCTTGACAATTGTGAAGAACTTGAAGCGGAAATAGATACTTACTGGGTTCAATATGGTGGAGGAGACCCAACTTTCTGGATTGAGAAATTCTCAGGAAGAGTAAGTGAAGTTCATTTTAAGGATATGGGAATAATAAAAAATCAACAGGTAATGCCTCCTATTGGAGAAGGAAATTTGAATTGGGATAGAATTGTTAAATGTTGCAAAAAATCAGGTGTTAAATATTGTTTAGTTGAAATGGATAATTGTACAATTGACCCCTTTGATGGATTAAAAGTAAGTTTAGAAAATATGAAAAAATGGGGAATAAAGGTTTAATCTAATAAAAACTGGAGGTAAAAAATGAAATTGGGGGTTTTTTTAGTTCTATTTGGCGATAAGAATTTAGAAGAAGCACTTGACAAAGCAAAAGAATTAGGACTTGATGCAGTAGAAATAGGGACAGGTGGATATCCAGGAGATGCTCATTGTAAAGTGAACCAATTGCTTGAAGATGAAGGTAAATTAAAAAATTTCAAAAATGCCTTTGAAAAAAGAGGGCTTGAAATATCTGCTTTATCCTGTCATGGCAATCCGTTGCATCCAGATGAGAAAATTGCAACTGCTCATAGAGAAATACAGAGAAAAACAATACAACTGGCTGAAAAAATAGGAGTGCCAAGAATAAATACTTTTTCTGGATGTCCTGGTGATAGTGAAAATAGCAAATATCCAAACTGGGTTGTTTGCCCCTGGCCAGATGATTTTTCTGCAATTTTAAAATGGCAATGGGAGAAAAAAGTTATTCCATTTTGGAAAGAAGAAGTGGAATTTGCAAAAAAGCATAATTTAAAAGAAATTTGTTTTGAAATGCATCCTGGATTTGTTGTTTATAATCCAGAAACACTTTTAAAATTAAGAAAAGAGGTTGGAGAAGAAATTGGGGCAAATTTTGACCCATCTCATTTATTCTGGCAGGGGATTGACCCACTTGCTGCTTTGAAGAAACTTAAAGGTGCAATTTATCATGTTCATGCAAAAGATACAAAAATAAATCCATACAATACAGCAATAAATGGTGTTCTTGATACAAAAACATATTTAGATGAGGTAAATAGAAGTTGGATTTTTAGAACAGTCGGATATGGACATGGAACTGAATTCTGGAATGATTTTGTTTCAACATTAAGGATGATTGGATATGATGGTGTTTTGAGTATAGAACATGAAGATTCCCTGATGAGCACAGAAGAGGGACTGAAAAAAGCAGTTGAGTTTTTAAAAAGTGTTTTAATAAGACAACCAAAACCAAAAGTTTGGTGGACATAATTTTCCAATTTAATTTATATTTTGTTAAAATTTTAGAGTTAAGAATATAAGAAATAATTTTTTTGTTATTGTCTTCGCAGTTCAAACATTCCTTTTTGAATTATTTTACAAAATTGATAAAATAAATATAAATAATATATTTATCTATAACTTTTTTGTATAGATACAATTAAGGTAAAAAATGACAAAAATAGAATCAAATGACTATAAAGATAGAACCTATCTTTCAGCAATAGAAGCAGCAAAATATTTAGGGATTTCAGTTGAAACACTCCATAATCTTGTAAATAAATTTATTAAAGCACAAGTTTCTGCAAGTGGACAAATGCGATTTGATTTAAAAGAACTAAAAAAGTATGAAGAAAAATTTAAAAATAAATTCCATACAAATAAAATTAAAGTTAATGATGTCAATATCATAGAAATAAATGGGACAATTCAAAAAATATTTGTAAAAAATTCAATGTTAATGAGTGATTTACCTGATAATAGTACTCATCTAATGATAACTTCGCCTCCATATTTTGATACAAAAATGTATTCAAGAAAACCTATAGAAAATGACCTTGGCAATATTCATGATATTGATGAGTGGTTTGACAAAATAAGTATAGTATGGAAAGAAGTTTATAGAGTATTACAACCAGGAAGAAAAGCATTTATAAACATTATGAATCTCCCTTTACGACTTGGAAATGGTAGTTTTAAAACTTTAAATTTAGTTGGGAGAACAATAGATATATGTGAAAAAATTGGATTTATTTTTAAACGGGATATTATATGGCATAAAACAAATGCGGTTCGTGCTCATTTTGGAACATACCCATACCCGGGTGGAATTTTGATAAATAATATGCACGAATTTATTCTTGAATTTGATAAACCTGAGAAAAAAGGATTTAATAAATATGGTCATTTAAGTAAGGAACAAAAAGAGCAATCAAAATTAGACAAAGAATTCTGGCTATCTATAAAAAAAAGTGATGTCTGGGTGATGAAACCTCAGGGTAGTGGTGATAGACGCAATCATATTGCTCCCTTTCCTTATGAACTTCCTTACAAGTTAATTAAAGCATTCAGTTATATTGGAGAAACAGTTCTTGACCCGTTTGTTGGTTCTGGAACTACGCTTTTAGCATCTGCAGATTTAAAGCGAAATGGAATTGGATACGAAATAGTGCCAGAAATTGCAAATGATGCAATAATATGTTTAAAGAATTATCAACCAAAACTTTGGTGAGGTAAAAAAATGAAATTAGATGGGAAAACAATATATGCCCAATCCAGCGATATAAAATCTCGCACTTATTTAGAATATCGTAAAGATATGAAGAAAAAAGCAATTGCTGAATTGGAAATATTAGAGTGGTTAGAAAATAAAGTAAAAGAAATGTTTCCTAGAAAACAAGTTAAAGTTTATAAATCAGGTGGAGATAAATTTTTGTGGTTTTTAAGAAAAGGCGGGATTTCAAGAGACCCTGATTTTATTGCAGAGATAAATGATGGGAAAATAGGATTTGAGTTTCAATATACCGAGAAGTCAAATTTAAAGTTTTATGATTTCAAGATCTCAAAAGTTGCAAAAAAGAAAGGGGACCAATACAAACCCATTGAAGGAAAATTGTTCGTGTATATACATAGACCATTACTAAAATATGCAATTTTTAAGCCTGAGTTAATTATTAAAAATGGTGAACGTGAAATGGTTGAAGCATGGCGAAGTTATGGTTTTAGAGTACCAAAAGAAAAATTTGAAAAATTACTTAAATCAGATACTGCTTTAAAAAATGTTTGTCAAAGAATAGATATTAAAAATTTCATTCTTAATTTTCAACATGAATTAATAGATATAAATAGAGAAAAACTTTCAATTTTACTTCAAAGTGTAATTGATGAAAATAACATTGTAAAAATTATTCCAAAAGACCTTGAAAGTTTTTTCAAAGTATGTTTTATTCTGGATAATCTAAATAAGATTCCACAAAATATAAATCTGTGGTTTGTATACCTTTTAAGTTATGTAAATAAAAATATTCTCCTTGAAGATATTTCTAAGATTGTTTATTGTATTGATTTCCTTTATTCTAAAACTGAATTACACCCCAATGAACTTATTTTGCTAATCAAAAAAGTCAGAGAATTAATGCTGATGATTAAAGAATCTTATCAAAACGATGGTTCTTATAAATCATCAATAAAGGCATCTCCAGTAGATGAAACAAGATATGCTTTATTTTCAATCAATCTTTTGGAGGATTTAATACAAGATATGATTTATTATTATTCTGTAACAGAATTAAAACCAGTGAAGAAAATATATGAAAATTTAGAAAATATAGAGAAAACTTATGAATTGATTAAAAGTGCAAAATAAAAAGGGACAAAAAAATGAGAATAGTTATTGGTGGGACAGGGGGACAGGGTATTTTAACCTTAGGGAAAGTTATATCCTATGCGTGTATAAATAGAGACCTGGATGTTTCTTGCTTTCCTGTATATGGTGCAGAAATGAGAGGTGGTTATGTTCATTGTATCTTAACAATTTCAAATGCAGAAAATATTTTATCCCCAATTTCTTCTGAATGTGATGTAGGTATTTTTATGGAGGAAACATCATTTAATATACTTTCTTCATATCTAAAAAATGAAGGAATAATTATAAATAATAGTTCACTTATTAAAAACAACAATAAAGGTAGTGTATATCAATTTCCTGCAACTGAACAGGCAGAGAAAATTGGGAATAGTAAAGTAAGCAATATGTTTTTTGCAGGTCTTGTTATTCCATTTATAAAAAAGTTCTTCAATGAATTTAAAAAAGAAGATATGTTTTATGGAGTTGACAAAGTTATAAAAGAACAGAAAATGAGAAAATTAAGTAAGGAGGCAATTGAAATTGGATTTGAATATGCAATAGAAAAATGGAAAATATAAAAAAAATAAGTGAATATAAATGGATAATACCAAAAACAGATGGAATGAGAGTTGATGGAGTTATTTTTATTTCTGAGAAACTTCTGCAAAAAGCAATTGAAGATAAAGCAGTGGAACAGGTAATAAATGTTGCAAAACTTCCTGGAATTGTAAAATATAGTTTAGCAATGCCCGATGTTCACTGGGGATACGGCGCTCCAATTGGTGGTGTTGGTGCTTTTGATATAGAAAGTGGTGTAATTGCCCCTGGATTTGTGGGGTACGATATCAACTGTCTTGTTGGAGAGACAAAGATATTGCATAAATATGGTTATTATTTACCAATTGAAAAATGTGATAAAAAATGGGGAGAAATTGTCTGTTTTAATAAAGAAAAAACAAAAAAAGAAAAAGGCGAGATAATAAATTTTATCAAAAGAAAAATTTATGATGATATTTATGAAATTAAAACTGAAACAGGTTATAAAATTAAAGCAACAAAAGAGCATCCTTTCTGGACAGAAGAAGGGAAAATTGAGGTTAAAGACCTGAAAATTGGTGATTCAGTAATGATTTTTCCTTTTAAGGGTGTTCCATACCAGGAAATGTCTGATGAAACAATTCTTGATATTGAAAAATTTAAAGAAGTTGCATATCAATTCAATAAAAACACCAATGGCAATTCTTTATCTCAAATAATAAATCAATTAGAAAAAAGAGAACTTTTACCTTTGAAATATAATTCTCCACATTTACCTGAAATATTAAAAATTATTGGATATATTTTAGGCGATGGCAGCATTTCTTTCTTAAAAGATGGACAGGGTTTTCTTATTTCATTTTCAGGTAAAAGCCAAGAAGATATAAAAGAAATAAAAGAGGATATAGAAAAACTTGGATTTTTACCCTTTATGAATTGCAGGAAAAGGAAACATAAAATAAAAACAGAATATTCTACTTATGAATTTGAAACAACTACATATGAATGCCAGACATCTTCAAGGTCATTGGCATTATTTTTAATATCATTAGGTGTTCCTTATGGCAAAAAGACATTTTCAAACTTTTATATACCTGATTGGATATTTAAATTACCTTTATGGTGTAAGAGATTATTTCTATCTTCTTATTTTGGAGCAGAAATGAGTTCTCCAAAATGGTTGAAAAATAATAAGTTTAATTTTTATTGTCCTATTGTTTCAATGAATAAAGAAAAACAATATTTAGAAAGTGGAATAAAATTTTTCAAACAAATTGCTAAAATTCTTGAAGAATTTGGTGTAGATACAAAAAAAATCAGTGTAAAAGAAATAAAAACAGGAGAAAATAACATTACAAAATTCCGTATAAGATTAATTCTTTCTTCAAAATTAGAAAATTTGTTAAATCTTTATGAAAAAATAGGGTTTGAATACAACAGAGAAAAAGAATTTTTTGGGAATATTTTCACTTTTTATTTAAGGAAGAAAAAAAATATACTAAAAGAAAGGGGAAAAGCAGAAAAAGTTGCAATATGTCTAAAAAATGCAGGATATAGTTTTGAGTCTATTTATTCAAAAACACAATCTGAATGGGTAAATAGGAGATTTATTGAAAGGTCAGTTTATGAAGGAAGAAAAACAGAACCAAGAATTTCTTTTTCTTTCAATGGTATTTTTGAAATTTTAAATGAAGTAAGAGCAAAAAATGGAGAATCTGGTTTTGTATTTGATAAAATCGTTGAAATCAAGAAAATACAATATGAAGGGTATGTTTATGATTTAACAATAAACCATAAATCTCATAATTTTGTTGGTAATAACTTTCTTGTTTCAAATTGTGGAGTACGACTTATAAGGAGTAATCTTACAAGAGATGACATAGAAGATAAACTTTCTGAATTGGCAAATGGCCTTTTTTATAATGTTCCTTCTGGTGTTGGTTCAACAGGAAAATTAAAACTAAAAAGGAAAGAACTTGAGAAAGTTATTGTTGAAGGAGCGAAATGGGCAGTAAAAAATGGTTATGGAATAGAAGATGATTTGGAAAATATGGAAGAATATGGGTGTATGGAAGGAGCGGACCCATCAGTCATAAGTAATAGAGCATACGAAAGGGGTTTACCACAATCAGGAACCTTAGGTTCTGGAAATCATTTTCTTGAAATACAACAGGTTGTAAATATTTATAACAAGGAAATAGCAGAAAAGTTTGGAATATTTGAAGGACAGATTACAATTATGGTTCATACAGGAAGTCGTGGCTTTGGATACCAGATATGTGATGATTATTTAGATAAATTTGGGAAAGTCGTTCTTAAATATGGGATAAAACTTCCAGACAGACAACTTGCCTGTGCTCCTTTTAGTTCACCAGAAGGGAAAAGATACTTTTCTGCTATGAAGGCAGCAGCTAATTATGCATTTGCAAATAGACAGGTAATAACTCACTGGATAAGAGAGACATTTTCAAGAATTTTAAAACAGCCATGGGAAAAGCAAGAATTATTTGTTGTTTATGATGTTGCTCATAATATTTGTAAACTGGAAACACATAATGTTGATGGAAGAATGAAAAAACTACTTATTCATAGAAAAGGGGCAACAAGAGCATTCCCAAAAGGACACCCTTCTTTACCGGAAAAATATAAAGATGTTGGACAACCAGTTATAATTCCAGGAACAATGGGAACTGCTTCATATATATTGGTAGGAACTGAAAAAGCACTTGAAGAAACATTTGGTAGCACCTGCCATGGAGCAGGAAGAACATTATCAAGACACCAGGCAATAAAACAGGCAAAAGGGAGAGAAATTGATGTTGAACTCAGTAAAAAAGGCATAATAGCGAAATCAGTGAGTAGAAAAGGACTTGCAGAGGAAATGCCAGAAGCATATAAAGATGTAGATGAAGTAATAAAAGTTGTTGAAGGAGCAGGAATATCAGAAAAAGTCGCAAAAATGATACCTATTGCTGTAATAAAAGGATAAAATAAAAGGGAGTAAGTAATTTCCCTCTTTGAAAAAGGGGGATTGAGGGGGATTTTAAGAGGGAATTTAATAAAAATCCATCCCATCCTTCCCTTGGAAAGGGAAGGAGTATAAGTTCCCCCCTTTAACAAACCGACTGAGGTAGCAAAGATTTACAAGCAGAGTTGGTGCCGTAATGTATTTCAATAGGCACAACGGGGATTGAGGGAGATTTCCACTTCTCACATCTTACTTTTCACATTTCATTTGTCTTTGTGAGAAAGTGTGGAGTGAATTTGATTAGACAATTTGGGCAGTACCAGAAAATAAGGAGGGAGGAAAAAATGAAAGCGGCTGTTTTTTATGGTATTGAAGACATTAGAATAGAGGACTTTAAAGAACCAACTTGTAATGAAAATGAAGTTAAAATAAAAGTTCACTATTGTGCAATATGTGGAACTGATGTGAGAATTTACTTCTCTGGACATAAAAAAGTAAATCCACCTGCAATAATTGGTCATGAAATAACAGGTGAAATAGTAGAAATCGGTAGAAATGTTAATTATCCAGAAATTAAAGTTGGAGATAGGATAACCCTTGTAACATCAATTGGATGTAAAAAATGTAAAATGTGTCAGAAGGGATATTATAATTTATGTCCAGATACAAAAGCAATTGGGTATTATTATCAGGGTGGATATGCTGAATACCTTGTTGTTCCAGAAGAAGCAGTAAAACAGAAAGTAATTTTAAAATTACCTGATAATGTTTCTCTTATTGAAGGGACTTTGATTGAACCACTTTCCTGTTGTATAAATGGCCAAAAATACTTAAATATCAATGATGGAGATAATGTTGTTATTTTTGGAGGTGGACCTATTGGTTTTATGCACTCTGTTTTAGCAAAAGCACAAGGAGGTAGTAAAGTAATAATTGTTGACCCTGCTTATGAACGACTTGAAAAATTCGGTAAGAGTTTTCCTGATATAATTTTACTGGATGGGAAAAGTAATTTTAAAGAAAAAATTATGCAAATTACTGATAATGTTGGCCCGGATGTTGTCATAACTGCCTGTCCTTCAAAACAAGCACAGATAGATGGAATAGAACTTCTTGCTGAAAAAGGTAGAATAAGTTTTTTTGGAGGACTTCCAAAAGATGATTCAAGAATTACAATTGACTCAAACACAATTCATTATAAAGAACTTTCTGTATTTGGTTCCTTTGCTTCAAATAGAGAGGACTATATAACTGCTTTAAACTTAATATCAGAAGGGAAAATTGATGCAAAAAAATTTATTACAATGACCCTTCCACTTGAAAAAATTACAGATGGAATAAAAGCAGTAAGAAAAGGTGAAGTTCTAAAATGTGTTATTGAAATAAATGGTTGACCATATAAAACTTTTAAAACAGGCAATTAAATTGGCAGAAAAGGGGAAAGGGCTTGTAAGTCCAAACCCTATGGTGGGTGCTATAATTGTCCAGAAAAGTAAAATTGTTGGGTCAGGGTATCATCAGTGTTTTGGTATGCCACATGCAGAAGTTGAAGCAATAAAAAAAGCAGGAAAAAATACAATTGGAGCAACTTTATATGTAAATCTTGAACCATGCTGTCATTGGGGAAAAACCCCACCCTGCACAGAAAAAATAATATCTTCAGGAATAAAAGAAGTTATCTCCTGTATGAAAGACCCCAATCCAATAGTAAATGGAAATGGATTTAAAATCTTGCAGGAAAATGGAATAAAAGTCCGACTCTTCCCTGTTGAGGGGGCTTTTCAATTAAACCAGCCATATATAACATATATAACAAAAAAAAGACCTTACATAATTTTGAAATGGGCTCAAACAATAGATGGGAAAATTGCAACAAAAACAGGTGATTCAAAATGGATAACAGGGGAGAAAGCAAGAAAATTCGTCAGAGAAAAAAGATTTGAAATAGATGGGATTGTAGTTGGAATAAATACAGTTCTTGCAGATAACCCTTTTCTTGATTATATTCCTCCTCAATTTGAAGTAAAAAAAAAATTACTTGAAAGAAAAAGATATTATAAAATTATAATTGACCCACATTTAAAAACACCTCTTGAAAGTAATATATGGAAAAATGAAAAAAGTAAAGTTTTAATTTTTATTTCAGATAAAGTAGATAAAGAAAAAATATCTTTTTATCACCAGAAAAAAGAAAACTTTGAATTTGTTTGTCTATCTACGGAAAATGGGAAATTTAAAATTGATGAATTTCTGGGCCAATTATATAAAAAAGAAATTGGTATTATAATGGTAGAAGGTGGGAAAAATGTCCTGACATGGTTTTTTGAAAACAGAAAAGTTGATGAATTTTTAATATTTATAGGAAATAAGATAATAGGTGGAGAAAATTCAATAAATGTAATAGGTGGAAAAGATATTGAAAAAATTAGTGAAAGTTTTTATTTAGAAAATAGGAAAATTGAATTTTTTGATGATGATATTTTAATAAGGGGGAAAGTATGTTTTCAGGAATAATTCAGGCAACAGGAACTATAAAAAATAAAAGAGGGAAAGGGGATATTACAGAACTTGAAATTGAATGCTTCCCTTTATATGAAAAACTCCAAATTGGTGATAGTATTGCAGTAAATGGTGTTTGTCTTACAATTGAGGGCAAAAAAGAAAAATGCCTTTTTGTTTCCATAACAAAATTCACAGAAAACGAAACAAATTTAGGACAACTAAAAATAAGGGATGTTGTGAATCTTGAACCACCTTTAATATTAGGAGATAAAATCAGTGGCCATTTTCTAACAGGGCATATTGATTTCAAAACAAAAATTTCTTCATTTATAAAATCATCTCAAACAGGCAAAATTGTATTGGATATTCCTCAAAATTACAGAAAATATTTTGTAAATAAGGGAAGTATTGGAATAGATGGAATCTCTTTAACAATATCAGAAATAAAGGGAAACAGAGTTGAAGTGAACATAATCCCATATACAATAGAAAACACAAACCTCAAATATAAAAAGACAGGGGACATAGTAAACATAGAAATAGACATCCTCGCCAAATACATTGATGCCCTCCGTTAACTTACGAAGTTAACAAGTGCATGAAAATCAATGACTTATACCAATTTGACACCAGAGATAATAAAGGACAACACAATAAAATTCCCTTCTTTTTTAAAACCCTGTCCGACACACACTTTGGAGGAAGGGATTATGCTCGTTCTTGGAGTATGCCCAAGGAAGAGATTTAATTTCAGGCACAAAGTAAAGACCCCCTCACCCCACCCTCTCCCCACTGGGGAGAGGATAAAAAGAGAGGGGGAACAAAAAAGAAAAATGCGATCTTCCTTATTTCTTCTCTCCGCTGGGGTTCATGCCCAATTTTATTGTTCCACCATTGAAATTCCTCTTTTTATTTCTTCTCCCCCAAGGGGAGAAGATTATGCTCACCCGTAGGGTCCTCGCTTTTGGCTACGGATCC
>Ga0116191_1001227_pt1 | contig 21039 bp, 10 predicted proteins | sample AD_UKC111_MetaG_FD_89897 | JGI IMG/M metagenome (GOLD analysis project Ga0116191, IMG submission 89897) | Active sludge microbial communities of municipal wastewater-treating anaerobic digesters from Hong Kong - AD_UKC111_MetaG | ecosystem: Engineered > Bioreactor > Anaerobic > Digestate... | reverse complement strand
GGAAAATCCGGACCTGCAAAATCTGCCATTTCAGATCGCAGCCCCTTACTCATACGAGATGTTGCATAATGGAAAGGTGGTATCTGGCCTTGTAAAGAATCATCCGGAAAGTGAACGGGAGATACTTGCCGCTCAGGGGATCATCTCCATTCTTCTTGTTCCCATCATTGTCAACCATGAGTTCTGGGGATTTATCGGATTTGACAACTGCAGGACAGAATATGAATGGGATAAGGGAGAGAAGGAGACTCTGCTCACCCTCGCCAATGCCATCGGAACTGCAATTGCCCGTACTTCGGTTGAGGAAGATCTGCGAAAGACAAATGAATACCTTGAAAAACTGATTACCAATGCAAGTGGACCGATAATCGTCTGGGACCCCGGGTTTCATATCACCCGGATAAATCATGCCTGTGAGAGTCTCACCGGATGCCCTGCTCATGACCTGATAGGAAAGGATCTCTCGGTTATCTTCCATCCACAGGATCAGGAACAATGGGCCTGCCTTCTGAAGAATACCGGACCTGGAGAACGATGGGAGGCGGTTCATATCCCGGTCAGGCACCGTGATGGAAGTGTAAAATACATCCTCTGGAACTCATCACCCATATACTCGACCGCCGGGGGACCATTGGTTGCAACCATTGCCCAGGGTCTTGATATCACAGAAAAACTCCGTCTTGAAGAGGAGAAGGATGCTGCAATAAAACAGATAAAGGTCAATTTTGCCCAGCAGGCGGTACTCAACGACGGGATCAGAAACCCCCTTGCTGTTATTACTGGGTATGCAGAACTCATTCCGGAGAAACAGATCAGGGAGATGATAGTGCAGCAGGTCAGCCAGATAGATTCCATGGTCACCCAGCTGGACCGGCGGTGGAATGAATCTGATTCCATTCTCCAGTATCTTCAGAAACATCATAATATCCATATGGATGAGAGCTGTCCTGCTATCACATCCCCTGAGAAAGCACCCTTTGTCTCTGCTGTACCTGGTCTCCATGACAAAGGCATTCAAGAACTGATTCTGATCTTAGATACCCTTGACATTCTTACATACATAATCGATTTAGAGAGCCATGAACTGATATATGGGAACCAGAAAGCCAGAGAACTGTATGGAGATATGGTAGGCAAACCCTGCTATCAGGTATTACAAAAAGGTCATACTTCTCCCTGTTCATTCTGCACGAACCGGCAACTCACCGATTCAAAAGGCCCCCTTGGGATACATGTATGGGAGCGGAAAAATCCCATAGATAACCGCTGGTATGAATGCCATGCACGTGCACTTCGCTGGACCAACAGGCGGATGGTCAGACTGGAGATCGCAGTTGATATTTCCGGAAGAAAACATGCCGAAGAGATATTACTTCATAATGAGGAGCGATACCGGCAGATCTCCTCGCTCACTTCAGATTTTGCATTCTCCTGTGTCCAATATCCTGACGGGATGTTTCAGATAGACTGGATGGCCGGGGCTGTGGAAATAATTACCGGGTATACCATTGATGAACTGAAAGAATTCGGATGCTGGAGGGCAATAGTCATTGATGAGGATCTCCCCGTATTTGATACGTATGTAACGGGTCTTGTTCCTGGTCAGTCGGCAACCTGTGAACTCTGGATCAGGCATAAAAATGGTGACCGGATCCGGATATCCTGCAAGACCAGATGTGAACAGAGTGAGAGTCCGGCCGGAGTAATCAGGCTGTATGGGGGGTGCGATGATATCACACAGACCTGGCAGGTTCAAAAAGCCTTAACAGAGCGGGAAGAGCGGTATCATTCCTTCTCATCCATGATACGGATGATGTGTGACACGGTTCCTGATATGATATGGGCAAAAGACCTGGAGAAGAAGTATTTATTTGCAAACAAGGCCCTCTGCGAAAACCTTCTGAATGCCCGTGATCCCTCTGAACCGATTGGGAAGACTGATCTTTTCTTTGCTGAACGTGAAAAGAGAGAACATCCTGAAAACCCTGAATGGCACACCTTTGGAGATATCTGCCGTGATACGGATCAGATTACCATGGATGCAGGAGAACCCAGGCAGTTTGATGAGTACGGCAATGTCAAGGGAAAGTTCCTCTACCTGGATGTGCACAAAGCCCCGTTCTTAAATACAAAGGGCGAAATGATTGGAACGGTAGGGTCTGCACGGGATGTCACCAGGCAAAAAGAGGCTGAAGTAGTACTCAAACAGAATGAAGAACGATTCCGTGCCATTGTGAATGCGATTCCGGATATCCTGTTTACATTAGATGAGAACGGGGTATATCTGACCTGTCATGTGAATGATCCTGCTCTTTTAATCTCTCCTGAAGAGGAACTGATCGGAAAATCACTGCATGATCTTCTCCCCGAACCCGTTGCAACCAGGGGTCTTTCAGCCATTCAGAAAACGCTCAGGACCGGAAAGATGCAATTCTTTGAATATTTCCTTGATATTCAGAATAAAAAGCTCTGGTTTGAGGCGAGGATTATCAGATCAGCACCCCGTGAGGTCCTGGCAATTATCCGCGATATTACAGAAGAACGGTACAATGAGGAGGCTCTTCGTCAGTCAAACGTGAAACTCCGTCTTTTAACCAGTCTCACCAGGCATGATATCTATAATAAAATATCCGCTGTCGATATGTTTCACAACCTGGCACTCCAGTCTTCTGATCTTGAAAAGATCCATGAGTATGTGGAGAATGCCCGGATCGCTGGTGAACAAATAGAAAAGATAATCAGTTTTACCCGTGAATATGAAAACTTCGGAATATATGGGACAGGATGGCTGGCGATACAACCGATTGTGGAATCGGCTTGTGAAGAAGTAGAATGTCCGGGTATTACGTTGTATAATGAGATACCACAAACCCTTGAGATATTAACGGATCCCATCATTCGGAAGGTCTTTACCACGCTGCTTGAAAATTCGATTCGTCATGGAGAGCGGGTCACACAAATTCGTGTGAGGGCAGACCGAAGCGGTGGAGATTGCCTTATTGTCTATGAAGATGACGGGATTGGCATTGTCGGGGAAGATAAGGAGATGATCTTTGAGCATGGATATGGGAAGCATACCGGTATCGGTCTCTTTCTTGCTCGTGAAATCCTTTCCAGCACTGGTCTTTCCATTCGTGAGTGTGGAACATACCAGCATGGTGTACGGTTTGAGATCACCGTTCCTACCGGGAAATGGCGCTATGGAGAAGATACATGACTGATCAGATCTCTGTTTTGTATGTCGATGATGAACCTGATCTCCTGGATCTTGGGAAGATTTTCCTGGAACGGATCGGCGATTTTCGTGTTACTATCGCAACCGGCGTAAACGAGGCCCTTTCAGCCATGGAGGGCAGTGAGTTTGAGACTATCATCTCCGATTACCAGATGCCGGGAATGGATGGGATTGGGTTTTTAAAACACCTGCGTTCTCATGGCAATAAGATCCCGTTTATTCTGTTCACCGGACGGGGCAGGGAAGAGGTCGCAATAGAGGCACTCAATAACGGAGCTGATTTCTATCTGCAGAAAGGAGGGGATCCAAGTGCACAGTTTGCAGAACTTGCCAATAAGGTCCGATATGCGGTATCTCACCGGCGGGCGGAAAAGCAGGTTCTGGACCTGCAACAACGGGAATCTGAAATAATCAATTTCCTGCCTGATGCCACCTTTGCCATAGACACCAGCCACGTCGTCATCGCCTGGAACCGTGCCATGGAGCGTCTTTCCGGTATATCTGCATCAGAGATCATTGGAAAAGGTGATTATGCCTATGCAATCCCTTTTTATCAGAAGAAGCGGCCGATGCTCATCGATTTCGTTCTTGATAATGATCCGGAGATGATGGAGAAGTATCCATCCCTCATCAGGCAAAATCACACCCTCACTGCTGAAATCACCCGCCCCTGGGTCCATAACGGAAAAGAACTCTACTTCTGGATTACTGCCTGCCCTCTCTATGATATGAAAGGGAATGTTATCGGGGCGATTGAGTCACTTCGGGATATCACTCCGCTGAAAGAGGCCCATGCGTTACTGGAAGATACCGAGTCGCGGTACCGGATAACTCTTGATGCGTCAAACGAAGGGATATGGGACTGGAATATCAAAACGGGGGACGCTTTTTTCAGCCCGCACTGGTATACCATGCTGGGATATGAACCGGATGAATATCCATCCACATATAAAACCTGGGAGATGCTCCTCCATCCTGACGACATTGAAATTACAAAAAACAGAATCCAGGAACACATCTCAAAAAAGGAAGAAGGATATACCATCGAGTTTCGGATGCGGACCAAACAGGGGGGATGGAAATGGATACTGGCACGGGGCCGGGTCATCGAATGGGATGAGGACGGATCGCCGGTCCGGATGGTCGGGACCCATGCTGACATCACTGCCCTGAAGCGGGTGGAAGAAAAGCTTCGTCTTGATGAGTCCAGGCTTGAAGCCCTCCTGAACCTGACGCAGATGACAGAGAAGTCAATGAGCGATATCACACATTACGCTCTTGAAGAGGCTGTCCGTCTGACGCTTAGTAAAATCGGATATGTGGCATTTTTAAGCGATGATGAAACCGTCCTGAATATGCATGCCTGGTCCAATGTGGCAATGGAGGAGTGTCAGATAAGAGACCAGAAAAAGCTCTACCCGCTTGCAGAAACCGGACTCTGGGGTGAGCCGGTCAGGCAGCGTAGACCGGTAATTACCAATGATTATGCCGCACCGAATCCCTTGAAAAGAGGGGTTCCCCCCGGTCATGTATCTCTTGAGCGTCATCTGGGTGTCCCTATTGTTGACGGGAACCGGATTGTAATGCTGATCGGTGTTGCCAATAAAACTGAACCATACGGGGATGAGGACATCCGCCAGCTGACCCTTCTTATGAACGGAGTCTGGAATATCATCCAGAGAAAACGGTCAGAAGAAGCACTCCTCCGAAGTAATGAAGAACTGAGTGCAGCATACGAGGAGATCTCTGCCACTGAAGAAGAGCTCAGGTCACAGTATAATCTGATATCAGAGAAAATGGAGGATATCAGGGAGAGTGAGGAACGTTTTCGTGCAGTGTTTAACTCCACTCTGGTAGGAATTGCGATTACCACGACAGATGGCAGATGGCTCTATTTTAACGATGCCCTCTGCTCCATGCTCGGGTACACTGCCGAAGAGCTCAATCAGATAAGATGGACTGATATAACTCCTGCTGAAGATCTCGTGGAAGAGATGAAGATATTTGAATCGGTTCTTGCCGGAAAAGATCCTGGAAACCTTGAAAAACGCTATATCAGAAAAGATGGTTCCATCATTGATGTTCTCATCTCCACCGGGATTGTCAGAAAACAGGATGGGAGTATCGACTATTTATGCTCCATTATCCTTGACATGAGCGAAAAAAAGGCGTCTGAACGGCTTCTAAGGGAGATAGAGGGGCAGCAGCGTCTCATCATAGAAAATGTTCATGATCCTGTTGTCATCGTTGACTTTGACGGTAATGTCCTCTATGGGAACCCGGCAGCCTTTTCCATATGCGAATTAACCCCCGGTTCTCTGTCATCACCACTCAATATCAGGGACATCCTTTCACCAGAATCCCTTGAAATGAGTTTGGCTGACCTTGCAGAGATCAAGAGGACCGGAAATCCGGTTATCAATGAGTACACTATCATCACGCAGTCAGGGAAGGTACGGACTGTGGAGGCTGCAGGACATCTTATTCAATGGAACGGAGAGGATGCAGACCTGGTCTCCATTCGTGATATCACCGACCGGAAAGAGGACAAGGATGCCCTGTTGCAGGCTAATCGGAAACTTACCATCCTCTCTTCGATCACGAGGCATGATATCTTAAACCAGGTGACGGCTCTTCTTGGATATCTTGAGTTACTAGCGGATCATGATCTTGATCCGGATATTCAACAGTATATTAAAAAATGCCTCTCCTGTACCACCACTATCCGGAGCCAGATCGCATTTACAAAACTGGTTGATGATATCAGGAATAAATCGCTCATGTGGCAGTATGCGGAACGGATGATTACTCATGTGCTCGAGGGGTATTCAATCGGTCAGATAACCTGTCAGGTTGATCTGAAAGGGCTGTATCTGTATGCAGATCCGATTCTGGAAAAGGTAATCTTCACGCTGATTGAAAATTCCATAAGGCATGGGGAGAACGTCACCAGGATTGCTTTTTCCTACCGGATTGATGATGGAGACTGTATCTTTGTGTATGAAGATGACGGATCTGGTATTCCGGATGATGAGAAGGAGAATATCTTCAGGCAGGGGTATGGGAAGCACACCGGCCTTGGGTTATTTCTCATCAGGGAGATTCTGGCAATTAATACCATGACCATATCAGAGACCGGTGCTTGGGGATCTGGAGCACGGTTTGAGATCCGTGTCCCTGCAGGGAAATGGGTGGTGAAAGAAGGGATGTCATAAGGCTGGCATCGGGTGCCTGATGGTATCCTTCTCAAGAGAGATATCCGGGATCCTGTTTTATCATGTCAGAAGTGAATATCCATCTAATCCGAATATGATGGTTCAGGTATAATCAGGTGGATAGGGCAGGGGATGAGGGTGTGGTGATGACCGGAAGACAGAGGCGATATTTTTCAGGGGGGTTCATATTTTTTCTAGTTCTTCTGCTTGTCCTTCTTCTCATCGCCCCGCTTCTCGCTCTCCCGGTTAGTAGTATTCAGCCGGTTCAGGACAATGGTATCGGTCCGGATACTCATCTGCCTTCTCTCTCTCCGGTCTCTGGAGATATCAGGATTGGAGTGCTCGCAAGCCGGGGGGAGGAGATTGCTCACATGGAGTGGGACCCGACTGCTGACTATCTCTCCGGGAAACTTGCCCCCTATCATTTCACCATCACCCCTCTCAATTTTCAGGAGGTAATGCCAGCCGTTCAGAACAGGAGTGTGTCATTTATCGTTGTAAACCCGTCTGTATATACCGCTCTTGAGTACTATGGCCTTGCCCAGCGGATTGCAACATTGCAGGTTCCCGGTGATCCTGACCCGATCCCGGTCTTCGGCGGGGTGATATTTACCCGGTCTGACAATTCTGATATCCGGACCATTGAGGATCTGAAAGGAAAACGGTTTGCAGCGGTTGATCCGACGTCACTTGGCGGCTGGCATGCTGCATTCATGGAGATACTGGAGAAGGGTCTTGTCCCTGAACGGGATTTTGCTGAACTGAACTTTACCGGGACACATGATGCTGCAGTCCTTGCAGTTATCAATGGATACGCAGATGCAGGAACTGCCCGGAGTACCCAGCTGGAGCGGATGGCAAAGGAGGGACGAGTCGATCGAAGCCAAATCCGGGTTATCAATGATCAAAGCATGGAATATCCTTGGTATCCATACCGGATATCCACCCGGATGTATCCGGAATGGCCTTTTGCTGCGGTTTCAGGGACGAATATAACATTGAGCAAGGCGGTATCTGTCGCCCTTCTGATGATGGATGCAGATGATCCGGCTGCATTGGCTGCCAGGAGTGCAGGATGGGCGATTCCCCAGGATCATTCGACTGTTCATGAACTTCTCAGAGCTTTACATCTGCCTCCCTATGAGGATTATGGGAAACCTACCGTTGAAGAGGTAGTCAGGTATTTCTGGCTTACAATTCTTGCTATTCTGGGTGGAATTGCGATTCTTGCTTCTCTTCTTGTGAATGCCTGGCATACGAAACAGGAACTTACAAGAGCCTTGATGCAGGGACAGGAACAGGAGCGTATGATGAAAACCCTGATCAGTAATCTCCCAGGGTTTGTGTACCGGTGTGCAAATGACAGGGACTGGACGATGATGTTTATCAGTGATGGCTGCAGGCAATTGACGGGGTATGAGCCGGAAGATTTCATCGGAAATAATACTCTTTCTTACAACGATATCATCCATCCTGATTATCGCGATGATATCTGGGAAATCTGGCAGAAAAAAATGCAGATGAACGATTATTTCGAGGGGGAATATCCGATTATTACCCGGAATGGAGAGACCAGGTGGGTGTGGGAGCGGGGAAGGGGAATTTTTGGAGATGGCGGGACGATCCTCTTCCTTGAAGGGTTCATTTCTGATATTACCGACCGGAAACAGATGGATGAGGCGTTGAGGGAGTCTTATCAGAAGATTCGTCTTTTAACCGGTCTTACCAGGCATGATATTCTCAATCAGCTGACCTCCATGCAGCTTTGTCATGATCTGGCACGTGAAAGTGAGACGGTAGAGGAGTGTATGACCTTTGTGGACCGGGCCTCTGCTATTGGAAAACGAATTGAAGCAACGATTGGGTTTACCCGTGAATATGAGGCATTCGGGATAACCGGGTCAGGATGGCAGCAGATATTTTTGGTGATTGAATCTGCAAAAACAGAACTCTCTCCGGGTGAGGTCATAATTGAAAACCTGGTTCCTTCTGATCTGACCGTCTATGCAGATCCCATCATTCGGAAGGTATTTACAACGCTTCTTGATAATGCCATCCGCCATGGGAGAACAATTACTAGGATTCGGTTTTCTGCCCTGGAAGAGAGTGGATCCATGATACTTATCTGTGAGGATGACGGGGTCGGGATAGCTGAGGAGGAGAAGGCCCGCATCTTCCAGCGGGGATATGGAGCACATACGGGTATCGGGCTCTTTTTATCACGGGAGATCCTTTCGATTACCGGACTTGAAATACGTGAAACCGGAATACCGGGAGAAGGAGCCAGGTTTGAGATATGGGTTCCATCCGGGAAGTGGAGGAGAACGGGGGATCACCATTCATGAGATGGAGGCATATTGGGTCAGAAAGTATCGGGATTCTTCCTCATGGTACTCCTTCTTATGGGATGCTCCGGGTGTCTCTCTGATCCTGGTCGTACAAAATCTCCGTTCCCTCTCCCTCAATCAACTCACGTACCCTCTCCGGATTAGTATACTGCCCGTCTTGTATCAGGGTGAGGAGTTCAGGATACCATTCCAGCATTGGACACTCCGGTTTTCAATTAAACTGATGATTGTTTAATCGTGATTCGATGTTTCCATGGGTGAGCGGAACGAGCGGATGAATGGTCTCCCTTTTAGATATGCTTGGTTTAAAGAATAAATTATTCACATGATCTGGTAATCAATATGTCATACATGGTCATAATTAAAGTATCATATTACACAATTTTACCGAAAATTGTGCATTACAGTTTTTCTATTGCACAATTTCCGGATGGTCAGGATATGCATATTCTGGATACTCTGATTCGGTTTTTAATGTTCGATCACAAATTATGACCGGTAGATTTTTATAACAAATTCTCTAATCATGATTAGTACTAACCGCGATTAGACATTTCATCAATAGGTATAAAAAACTCCAGGTTCTGGAAAAAGAGTGGGATAAACCTACTGCAAGTATCTGAATCATTCGCCTGAAATTTTCTCATTGTACTATTCGGTTGCCACATCCCATTGCTCAATATTCCGTATTTTCGGATTCCACACGATACCGACCAGAATCACCTGTTTTGATTCAGCCAGGTATTTTTCTGCATATCCCTGATTCTTAATCTGGTCAAGAGGGTTTCTATCTCCACTGAGATCAATTCCGTGGATATTAAATTCAAATATCCAGGTGATGAGGCCGGCCTGAACAGAAAGATCAATCCTTCCTTTATTTGTGACATCTTCAGGGATTACGGTAAAACCCAGGCTTGATAGCCATGCATAGAAAACACTGGCATAATACCCTTCATATTGAGAGATCGGGTTTTTCCTGTACCAGTCATGAGGAATTGATGCAAACAATGCCTGGATACGGGTACGCAATCCCTCTGCATCACCACTCTCCAATATCGTCCGATAAGCCGGGACAGATATATTCGGTGTATCAGGACCGAGAATAGATAGAATCATTCGGTTAAAGGATTCTCTTACTTCACGGTTTGGAAATCCCAGGGTATACCATGTTCCGATATCCGGATTACTCTCCCAGGAATGGATCGTCAGGTACCCTGCCTGAAAAAGGAGCGTTTCAACCCGTATCTGTTCAGGATCAAAAGATCCTAAAATTTCATCTCCGACAACCATCCCGTCAAATTCTGCCGGTAAACGTGGAGCATTTTTCCACAGCTCGATGAGAAAACGCGGTGTGCCGGTCTCAAACCAGTACGGTCTGAATATTCCTTTGGAAAAGAGAAGAAGAATGTCAAAGGGATTGTATACTCGTTCTCCTGTCCATGAATAGCCATTATACCATTCTCTGACCTTATCTTTATCAAATTCATGAATATACTCTTTAAACACCAGATCTAAATCACATTCTGTATATCCACAGATAGCAGAATATGTTCTGTCAAGCGTGATATCATTCAGGTTATTCAGGCCGGAAAATATCCCTGTCTTTACAAATTTTGAGACGCCGGTAAGCATCACAAACTTCAGGCTGGAATCGAGGGATTTAAGGATTCCGTAAAAGTCCCTCAGCATATCCCGCATCTCTGCAGCGATACCCGGTGTTTTCAGGGTATCCAGGATTGGTTTATCATATTCGTCGATGAGTATTACTACCTGCATCCCGGTCTTCTGCTGAATATTTCTGACTATAAAATCTAATTTTCCCCCACTCGTAGAGGGAACCGGGGTGCATTCATAATGAAGAGCCCAAGTGTCCAGAATTTCATGAATTCTCCGCTCGAGCTCCTCTGGTGTACGGACCGGTGCAACTGACCAGTCTATTCTGAGAACCGGGTATTGGAAAGAAAAATCCCATCCTGATTCTGCTGTGTCAAGATATAATCCTGAAAAGAGATCCCGTTTTCCAGAAAATGCACAATCGATGGTATCAATAAGAAGGCTTTTACCAAATCTTTGGGGCCGTGAAAGAAAATAATATTTACCCTGTAGAGCGAGTTTTGATATATATTTAGTTTTATCCACATAGGTATACCCGTCGGTAATGATGGTGGAAAAGGACTGGATACCTATGGGAAGTTTTTTCAAAGTCATCATCCTCTGGCTATGAAAAAGAATGTGTAATTTCTATAAATCCCTTCATGAGTTCTTATATCCTCTGTATATGTGATTTTAATTTAACTCTCCATCCTCCACTTTCCCCGTGGAATTCGAATCTCAAACCTTGCTCCATGTCCATATGTTCCGTTCTCTTCAATGCTAATGCCGGTAATTGCCAGGATCTCTCTCGTGAAAAATAACCCAAAACCGGTATTTTTCCCATATCCATGCTCAAAGAGGTGTGGCTTCTCGTCATCCCGGATTCCTACTCCGTTATCTTCAATGATCCATGACAGGTGTTCATCCTGACATTCATCTTCATAGTAAATCCGTATCTCTGAGAGATCGGGACCTCCATACCGGAAAGCATTTTCAATTATATTATATATTGCCCGTTCCATAAGCGGATCGGCAAAGACCTCAAGACCGTTCAGATCTATTCTGAATTTGACGGGTTCATTTTGCAGCTGCTCTGATACCGATTGAACCATTGCTGCAATATCATGCCATAGTGCCTGTTTCACACCGATATTCTGATATTCATGAGTAAATTCTATGGCTTTCTGTATAATAAGGGCAATCTTTTCTATTCTGTCGATATTCTCCTTTGTTTCCTCTGAAATTGGGGTAAGTCTGGTTTTATCAAGGAAGATAAGAAGGCTGGTTAGTGAGTTCCTGATATCATGTCTGGTAATATCTGAGAGAAGATTTAATTTCTTATTTGCCTCAAAAAGTGCCATTTCCGCTTCTTTTTTCTCTGTGATATCCGTATGGGTTCCATACATCATGAGGGGTGACCCGTCGTCAGTCCAGGACATTACCTGTCCGCGATCATGAATATATACCCAATTCCCGTTTTTATGTCGCATCCGGAATTCAGCATCATAATGACTATTTTCTTTGTTGAAATGTTTTTCCAGGATATCCATCACGATAGGAAGATCATCAGGGTGAGTGAGATTTTCCCAGGTATGGATGTTCACCGGCATAAGTTCTTCTCTGGAATACCCTAGCATCTCTGCCCATATGGAATTGATGGTGACAATTCCGGTCTGGACATTCCATTCCCAAGTTCCTGCCCTGGTTCCGGCGATTATACTAGCGAGACGCTGCCGCTCTTCCCAGAGTTCTTCTTCGGCAAGTTTTTTCTCGGTAATATCCCTGACCCATTCCATGAAAAGGATAACTTCCCCTTCATCGTTCAGCAGGGGAATGACCCGGAGATCAATCCATATTCCTTCAGGTAGTTTCACTTCGGTCTCAATTGCCTGTTTGGTTTTTAAGACATCACCTGCCAGGCAGTCAGGACACACTGTATCCAGGCCCCGGTAGGTTGTATAACATTTTGAACCAGTTATCCGGCATTCTGGAGGAACTGATCCGAATCCGTTCCAGTTGCTATAGATGATATTCATCTCCGGATCATGGATTGAGATCATATCAGGAACAAGATCGAGTATTTTATGGAACCGTTCTTCGCTCTGAGCAATCGCCTTTTCGATCTGTTTATGTTCGGTAATATCAAGAATTGTCCCTTCGTAGAGGATGGGGTTCCCCTTTTCATCAGAAATAGTCCGGACATTGACTGAACCGGTGAAAATAGTTCCGTCTTTTTTCTTAAATTCAATCTCTCTGAGAAATACCGGCTGACCTGATTTCAGATCTTCTAAAAGGGCTTTTCTGTCCTCTGATACGGAATACAGATCCTGGTCTACTCTCCGGTTCAACCTGAATACTTCGGCCTGGTTTACATACCCGAACATCCGTGCCATTGCATCATTGATCATCATAATCTGCCCGGATGGTGTCGTCTGGAATATCCCTATTGTAGCATCTTCAAAGATATGCCGGTATTTTTCCTCACTTCGTTGTAACTCCTGCTCTGCATGCTTGAGATCAGTGACATCATGGGTAATTCCCCGCATCCCGATTATAATTCCATCATCATTCACAACCGGGTTTGCCCGAATTTCCATGATTCGTTCTGTGCCGTCTTTATGTTGTGCAGAGACGATAAGGGAATGAACTTTCCCAGGTAATTGCAGGTGTTGTGCAAGTTTGGCAAGGACCATCTCGTGGGATTCTTTCTGTACAAGTTTGAGGATTGATGAATTGAGCAGTTCATCAGGGGTATATCCAAGAAGATCAAACACCTGCCGGCTGATATAGGTGAAATTCCCCCTCTCATCGATCTCCCATATGATATCTGGTGACGTCTCTATGAGATCTTGTAATTTTTGCAGGTTCTCTTTGAGTGCCTCCTCTGTTTTGATAAGATCTGTGTGAACGACCCGCAACTCTTCCAGTTGCTGGTGTAATTCCTCTTCTGAACACTGTATCTGTTCATATGCCGATTGAAGTTCGATATTCCGCTCTGCCAGATCTGTGGCTGCTTTCTCTTTCTGAACTGAAAGATAGGTCACTGTTCCGGCAACAAGGGTGAATATAACTGCCCGTATTCCTGCCCCGGCCAGGATGGAGGGATCCCGGGTATACAGGAAGATAAGAGCGATGTAAAAAACTATGAGCACGACGGAGAAGAGAAAGCCACGCAGGAAATAAAATGCACAGGCGATAATTATCGGAAAATAGTACAGGTTCTGGAATATTGTTGTCCAACCTGACTGGAGAGAGATAATACTGATAATAATTGCAGATACACTGGTAACAATAAGCAGAATGAGGGGTAATTTATCTGGAATCCTGATATTACGAAGGTGTGATATCATACAACTCCGGGTTAGGAGATCAGGTTCATCCTTCCCCATGACGATCAGATACTCCTGTGATATCCACTTTCGTCTGATTCTGGCATTATCCTGTCAAGGGATGTATTCCTGTGATCATATACGGGGACTCCTGGATTTTGATGTTGTAGTATCATCTCTATTCCTGGCGCCATTTTCCAGATGGAACCCGGATCTCAAATCGTACACCTGAACCATAGATGCCGGTCTCATGGATCTCTATCCCGGTGATTGAGAGAATCTCCCTGATTAAAAACAATCCCATTCCTGTGTTTTTCCCAAACCCCCTTTCAAATATTTTTTCCTTCTCTTCTACCGGAACACCACCGCCATCATCTTCATAGGTGAGGATGCAGTCGGTGTCCCGAACTTCGTATGCTACTGTGATATGAGTGAGATTCTGTCCATGCCTGACTGAGTTCTCAACCAGATTATAAAGCACTCTCTCGAGCATGAGATCTGCATATATCTCTAGCTTTCCGAGATATGAGTCGATTCTGATACCTTTTGTGAGATTGATGATTCCCGGCTGACTGAATACCGACTGGATCTGTTGCCATGCAGGAGCTGCCGTTCCCAGGTCCTGGTATTCTTTGGTAAACCTGATCAGGTGTTCAATATCCGCTGACGCCTGAGAGATGGCGTTCAGATACTTCAGAATGGTGGGATCTGATACTGATTCTTTGATCTCATCACTATAAAGCGATGCAATCATGACCCGGTTGAGGATATCATGACGGGTGATGCTCGATAAGATGTTGAGTTTATTATTTGCCTTCTGGGCAGCATCATGGGCTTTTCTGATCTCACTGATGTCATGAATCTGAATAAGCAGACAGGGTTGACCATGAATAAGTAATTGTGACCATGCAACCTCGGCAATGATCTGTGTATTCATCCGGTTCGTGAGTATCATCTCCTTTCGGTATACCTCATCGCCTCTCCCGGTCCGTTCTTTAAGAATATCGCTTCCCGCCACTGCAGATACCGCCGGTATCGCGTCCACCTGTTTTCCCAGAACATCGGCATCAGAAAGGCCGAACATGTCATGAAATCCATGATTTACTTCAAGAATTTTCCCGGAACTGTCTATGATAAGGATGGGGTCAGGAGTCTGGTTAAATATTGAGATGAACTTTATCTCATTGTCCCGTAATGTCTCTTCTGCCTCTCTTCGTTTCGTGATATCCCTGCTGACTCCGATAAACCCGATGGGATCGCCCCATTTGTCATAGAGTGGTCTTGCAATTACCTCGGTCCACACACTGGATCCGTCTTTACAGGGCTGTTCGACCTCAAAGGTTTGTTGGGGTACAGCCATTCCCTGTTTTATCAGCATCTGTGCATCCTCTAGTATTTTCTTTACCATGTCAATGGATGATGGGCTTATGGTCTCTTCCAGAGTACTTTTCATCACTTCCTGTGGTGTATATCCCCGGAGATGCCAGACAGAGGGGCTGATATAGGTGAACCGGCCTGAAAGGTCCATGGTCCAGATGACATCGATGGAATTCTCGGTTATAAATCGATACTGTTCTTCACGCTTTTTGAGTTCATCCTCTGCACGTTTCCGGTCAGTGATATCGTGGTGAGCTGACAATATACACATCTCACCTTCATAGGTGATAAAAATCCCAAATCCAATCGCCCAGAATTTCTTTCCTGACGGGGTCTTCAGATCCATCTCAAAGTTTGTGACAATGCCATTCTTTTGAAGGGTTTCAAGCCAGAGCTGACGCCGCCCCGGGTCAGCCCAGACATCAGGAGCCTTGGTATTGTACAGTTCATCCATGCTGGAAAATTCAAAAAGAGTCATTGCCTGGGGGTTTGCATACCGGATGGTGCCATCAGGAGTGACTATGCTTATGGATATGGGAAGGTTGTCAATAATATGTCTGAACTGGTTCTCCTGCTCTTTAAGAGCGAATGATGTCTTTTTCAGTTCGGTAATATCCTGATTGACACCAAATACCCTGACCGGCCTGCCCTCTTCATCGGTTTCAGCCTCTCCAAATGAGTAGAGATAGCGTTGCTCTCCAGTTTTCGGGAGAATGATCCTCATCTCGGTATTGTAGGACTTCCCGGTTGAGAGGGCACTTTCGAATACATCCCGTATCCGTATCCGGTCTTCGGGATGGATCATGTGGACAATTTCATCTAATGAAGGGGTGGAATCGGGTGGATATCCAAACAAGGCCAGGGCTTCTTCAGATGCAGAGAACCGTTGGGTGGCAATATCAAGCGTCCAGTTGCCCACATGTGCTATGCTCTGGCTTCTCTGCAGATTTAAGAGATTTCTTTCGGCCTGTTCCTCAGTGATTTTTTGTCTGGTTATATCCTCTATGATGATTCCAAACCTGTACCCCTTACTGGTCGGGATAGGAAAGGTGACTTTTCGAATATATCTGGTTAAGCCGTCCGGGCCGATGATCTCGGAAATGAGTGGTTGTTGTGATGCCGGTATTCCGGTTTTCAGGGATTCTTTTATCCGTGCCTCCATCTCTTCCAGATGTTGCCTGGTTTTTCTTTCTGGGAGCATCATCCGGGGCATAATGTCCCATACCTTCATCCCCCGTGTTTCATCTTTTAAAATGCCTGAAATTCTTTCAGCAGCAGGATTCCATTCGATAATCTCTCCTTCCTCATCGATCAGAATGACTGCATCTGCTGTATTTTCAATAAAGGAACGAAGCCGGTATTCACTCTCACGGAGCGCTTCTTCACTGGTTATCCGGTCGGTAATATCTACCGCCTGGACAAGCAGGAGTTTATCCTCACCGGAGAGGATGATATCGCCTGATACGAGGACATGGAGAATTTCTCCTGTATGTGTCCTGATTTCGGTCTCGTAATTGTGAAGATGCCCCTTGGTTTCCAGTTCATGGATAAGTTCTTTTTGTTTCTCTGGTGTCAGGACATCGAGTTCCAGAGACGTTTTTCCAATGATCTCATCCCGTGTATACGATAGCCGCTCGAGAAATGCATCATTCACATCAATATATCTGCCGGTTGTGAGATCAGACAGCCCTGCAATTGCAGGATTTGCATGGAACGCCTTTGAAAACCGCTGCTCTGATTCAAGGAGTTCTTTTTCAGCCTGTCTTCGCTTAACAGCCTGCATAACCTTATGGCTCAGTTCGGCAAACTGTGCCTTCGGTTCTCCTCCCTTCTGCAGATAAAAATCAGCCCCGTTATTAATGGCTTCAATCACTACCTCTTCTCTCCCCCGGCCTGTGAAGAGGATGAAGGGCATTTCCGGATATTTCTCCCTGATTTTTTTTAAAAATTCGATACCATCCATATCAGGCATCAGGTAATCTGATATGATAGCGTCATAGGATCTGATTGATGGTGATTCTGCAAGACCCACAGCAGTTATTGAGGTGTCAACGACAAATTCTCCGTTCCTCTCAAGAAATAGTTTTGCAAGGTCCAAAAGGAGTTCTTCATCATCTACATAGAGGATATGGATCATGGTTTTTTGGGGGGATGAATTCTGTCAGCGTATTTTTTATATGGTCTGATTTTTGCATCTAATGATGCAGATAACCGGAAAACCATTACGGATAGTACTGATTAACCATTTATCACTATAAAACACTTCGCCTCTGTACTGATAGCTTGTTCCGATAGTATTCGTATAATTCGTGTATATGGGAATATATGCTATGCAGAAAAAGGTTATGCCGGGAGGGAACAGGAGAGTCTGATTGAGTTTATAAGTACCACTATGGTCGCCAGCTGATGACCGATTGCCCCCATGACCGGGGTTATAGCCCCGCCGGCAGCGATACTAATAAGGAAGAGATTCAGGAACAGGGCAAGACCGATATTTTGTGCTATCGTCTGGCTGGTTTTTCTGCCTAACCGGATAAATAACGGAAGGGCTGAAAGACCCTTTTCCATGAGAATGACTCCTGAGCTCTCCAGGGCAAGGGTATTTGCACGACTTCCGATTCCAACCCCAAGGTCAGCCCTGACTAATGCAGGGCCGTCATTTGTTCCATCTCCAATAAAACATACAACCTCCCCCTGTTCCTGAAGTCTTGCGATATATGTCTCTTTATCCTGTGGAAGAAGGCCGGACAAAGTCATGGAATCAGGGATATGGAGTTCTGCTGCGATGGATCGGGCTACGTTTGTATTGTCTCCGGTAACCAATGCATATTTATATACTCCGATCTGCTTCAGAGATGTAACGGCCTCTCTGGTATCGGTGTGCAGCGTATCGGAGATGTATAGTGTACCAATATATTCATTGTTTTGAGCAACGAGAACCTCGGTCTCATTGGCATGGGTCGGCTCCTGATTTGAATGAGGCTTCTTGGGAAGAGGTACAGAGCGTTCCTCTAAAAATTCTCTGCTTCCGACGAGAATTGGCATCCCGTTCCATATATCCTCTACTCCTTTACCGGGAATGTGCCGTGCTGTGCCCACCTGAGGGATCTGAATACCCCGTTTTCGGGCTTCTTCTCTGATGGATTTCGCAATAGGGTGGGGGGAAGAACGCTCAGCAGAGGCGGCTATGGTAAGAATTTCCTCTTCTGTATGTCCCTTTTCAGGGATGACTGATGTTACTTTCATCTCACCTGATGTCAGGGTTCCGGTTTTATCAAAAACAAATATGGTAATCTGCTTGCATACCTCCAGGAATTTTCCGCTTTTTATAAGAATCCCCCGCTTCGCTGCAGGGCCGATTGCGGCAAGGACAGCAGACGGGGTGGCAAGGAGGAGTGCACAGGGACAGGAGACAATAAGCACGGTGATCCCCCTGGTTATGTCACCGGTTGCAAGGGCAATCATACCGGCAATGATGAGAATGACCGGAGTGTAATAACCCGCAAACCGATCTATCATCGGGTGGGACGGAGGCCTTCGAAGTCCTGCCTCTCTTACCAGTTCCACCACTTTTGCATAGGATGACTGAGTGGCAGGGTTTGATGCGGAAATGACCAGTGCCCCGTCAAGATTCATACTTCCCGAGTATACAGCATCTCCGGGTTTTTTGTTGATTGGGAGACTTTCTCCGGTGCGGAAGGATTCGTCCACGTCCGAATGCCCGGTGACGATATACCCATCCACAGGAATTCTCTCACCCGGATGGATCATGAGCTGGTCACCGGCTCTGATATCCTCAACTGGTATTTCGTGAATCTTTTCATTCAAAATGAGACTGGCTGTCGTGGGGGCTGCCTGCACCATCATATTCAGGTCTTTTTTCGTCCTGGTAAAGAGGTAGTCTTCCACCAGTTCTCCTATTGTGAGAATGAGTGCAATTTCAGCAGCAGCAGTAAATTCTCCAATAACCACCGCTGCAACAAGAGCAAAGGCAGCAAGTTCACAGACATTCCATTCTCTTCTGCTAATTCCCAGGATTGCTTCCTTAATGATTGGGTAGGCAGTGAGGGCAAGGGCTGCAAGAGCTGCCGGAATCTGGACGTCTGCAACCGGGATGATAGTATATTCAGTCAGAACGGCGATGAAGACGAAAACCCCGGCCATGAGCACTCGTATGATGGTCTTTTTCAGGTCCTCTTCCGCATGGTCATGGGTGCACCCACAATCATGAGAGCAGCAGGTCTTCCTATCACAGGTACTCGTTCCAGAAGTCATGGTTGAATCCTGCTTTAAATGTGCTCATTTATCTTCTGCAAAATCTCAATAAAGGCCCGTGTTTCATCTTCCCCGAGGATCGAGGCAATTTCTCCTGCCAGGTTCAGGTGATGGCGGTGATGCTCTTCATATGCCAGTGCACCATCCTCGGTTAGTTCAATGATATAGGATCGCCGGTCATGTTCTGCTCTCACCCGTCTGGCATATCCTCCCCTCTCCAGGCGATCAACAGCAATGGTGGTGGTACCGGTGGTGATACCAAGTCTGCCTGCCAGTTCCTTCATATTCATCCGGCCATGATGACCAAGAATCTCGATGGCATGGGCATCAGATATCTTCATGTTTCCAGATTCAATGACCGATGATTCCCATGAGGTGAACCGGTCAAAGAACTCAACGAGTTTTTCGTTTAACGCTTCTCTGAGCTGATCTTTTTCTGTCATGATCATTTCACTTCGAACATCATAATGTTTGAACATCAAACTATTTGATATGCAGATATTTAAACATATAGAATATATGTATTCCTAAACATCTGGTTTCCTTTTCCTGAAAAAAACCGGAGGATCTGTAATGATATGATGGTAGGAACCAAGTATGTGACAGGGAATCCGTTCACCATTACCTGCAGATACAGAGAACAAGAGATCTTTTTGTATACAATTTCATATCGGGATACTGAAGGGAGTGGTATGAAGGTTTTTACTGAGTTTCATGAGTGCATGACTATCTCTTTTAGAACCGGTTCCTGGACGGTAGCTGCTCCCATGATATCCCGGTATTCTGCATCTTCAGAAAGAGTTTTAGTGCAGAAATGGTCTGACATCCTGATGGAGTGCCCAAAAAATGTACCAGGTTTCCAATGGCAGAAGTAGTGGCGGGAGATAACTTATGTTCGATAATACATGCTTCCTTATTCGCAATATCCGGAGAAACTCCGATAAATTCAAAAAATTGTCGCAGTGTTTCATGACGGATGTGAATGACTTCTCCCCACAATCTTCCCTCAGGAGAGAGAAATATCCCTTCATAGCGTCTCCATAAAACCGAGCTTTGCTATCTTTCTGGCCATCTCAACCACGGAAGATGGTGAGACGCAAAGTGACCTGGCTATCTCCCCGGTCCGTGCATATCCTTTGTCTTTACTGAGCCATATATTGTCTCGAGGTAATCTTCCATTGCCTGATACATTTTCTTATCCGGTTTTTTCATCCCATTTCCTCCTGATTAGGGTCTGTCCCCGCTGCGTGAGTTCTACTCTGCTTTCACAAGAATTTTTCTTTTTTTCACAGGCACATTGGCAACAGACGCATTTCATACCTCTTTTCCTGCATGCACATCCTGGTGATTCTTCTTCGTCACGTTTCAGGTACCCGGTGCTGCACCACATGGATATCCAGGATTGCACTGATTTTACCGGGATATCAAGTTCAAGAGCAAGTTCGGAGAGGAGGCATCCCCCCCGTTTACTGATGAGCTGAAGAATTTCAAGACCTTCACTCACAGCAGTCACCTCCACATGAACACCCATACAGGAGTCTTGATACTCCGATGAGAAGGGGTATTGCGAGAATTGCTGCCCATATGAAAGATGAGCTGACGATAGTCAGGAGATGTGCTTCTTCACCTTCCATGATGAGGGTAAGGAAATGACCGGTTTCAACTAG
>Ga0116191_1001226_pt1 | contig 21066 bp, 17 predicted proteins | sample AD_UKC111_MetaG_FD_89897 | JGI IMG/M metagenome (GOLD analysis project Ga0116191, IMG submission 89897) | Active sludge microbial communities of municipal wastewater-treating anaerobic digesters from Hong Kong - AD_UKC111_MetaG | ecosystem: Engineered > Bioreactor > Anaerobic > Digestate... | reverse complement strand
GCGCGCGCGACGTGATGCCCGACCGGATCACCGCCGCGCAGGCCGCGGCGAAGGCCTTCGTCGAGGGCCGGCCGGCGTTCGCACGGATCGGGCTGGTGGCGTTCGGCGGGTCGGCGCAGCTCGTGCAGCGGCCCACCGATCGCGTCGACGAGCTCGTCGCCGCCATCGAGCGCCTGCAGCTGCAGCGGCACACCGCGACCGGCAGCGCGCTCGTGGCCGCGCTGGGCGCGCTGTTCCCGGACGAGGATCCGGACCTGCTCGACCTCGGGTCCGGCGCGGCGCCGTCGCGCGGCAGGGCGATCGACGACCCGCGCCCGACGCGCCCGACGCCCGCGCCGGTCGCTCCGGGCTCGTACCGGTCCGGCGTGATCGTGCTGCTCAGCGACGGGCGGCGCACCACCGGCCCGGATCCGGTCGCGGTCGCGAAGCGTGCCGCCGACCTCGGCGTGCGGGTGTTCACCGTCGGCTTCGGGTCGCGCGACCCCACGGCCGACACCGGCGAGCGCTGGTCGATGCAGGTGGTGCTGGACGAGGAGACGCTGCGGCAGGTCGCGCAGATCACCCGGGGCGAGTACTTCCACGCGGGCTCCGCGTCCGAGCTGGCGAAGGTCTACGAGCAGCTCAACACGCGCTTCGTGCTGGAGCGCGGCCGCACCGAGATCACCGCGCTGTTCGCGGCGACGGCCGCGCTGCTCCTCGCGGCCGCCGGGGCGCTGTCGCTCGCCTGGTTCGGCCGGGGCGCGTAGCGGACGGCGCGCGGGACCCCGGGCGAGGCCCCGCGCCGCCCGGATCAGGCGAAGCGCGTCGGCCTGGGCAGCACGTCGACGGTGTCGATCATCTCGCGCGCCAGCCGTTCGGTGAGCCCGGCGCGCAGCGTCGCGGCGCCCGGCTGCGCCCACAGGTTGTCGAGCTCGAGCGGGTCGTCGACCAGGTCGTAGAGTTCGCCCCATCCGGTACCGGCGTACAGGGTCAGCCGGTGGCGGTCGGTGACCAGCGTGCGCACGCGGCCGCGGCCCGCGCGCCACGCGGGCGTGCGGTGCTCCTCGTCCTCGATCAGCAGCGCGTCGCGCGACGTCGCGGCCGGGTCGCGCAGCACCTCGCCCAGCGCGAGCCCCTGCATGCCGTCGGCGGGCGCCACGCGTGCCCGCTCGAGGATCGTCCGGGCCACGTCGATCGCCCCGCTCAGCTGCGCGCGCGAGGTGCCGGCCTGGCCGGGCAGCGCGGGGTCGGCCCACACGAACGGCGTGCGCACCAGTCCCTGGAAGTGCAGGCTCGACTTCAGCAGCAGCTGGTGGTCGCCCATGTAGTCGCCGTGGTCGCTGGTGTAGACGACCACGGTGTCCCGGTCGAGGCCGAGCTCGGCGAGCGTGCGGTCGATCCGTCCGACCGCCTCGTCGATCATCGCGATCATCCCGAACGTCAGCGCGACCGCCTCCTGCGCCTCGCGCCGCCCGCAGGCGTACGCGCCGCGGATCGGGATCGCGCCCGGCGGCAGCGGCGCGCGCGCGGCGCCGTCGCGCTGGTCGCGGTACGCGTCGAGCGCCGGATGACCGGTGCGGGCCGGACCGTCCCAGTACGCGGCGGGGAGCGCCACGTCCTCGGGCCGGTACGCGTCCCAGAAGCGTCCGGGCGGCGTCCACGGATGGTGCGGGTCGGGGAACGAGCAGTAGAGGAAGAACGGCCGGTCGGGCGTCCGCGCGAACTCGCGCAGCCGCTCGACCGTCCGGTCGGCGACGAAGGTCGTCGAGTACAGCGACTCGGGCACGCGGGTGCGCCAGCCCTCGTGCGTCGTGTAGCCCGGCGCCGGCAGGGCGCGGTCGCGCCCGAGCAGCGTCGCGAACGCGGGCTCGCGCTCCCGCGCCCAGCGCAGGTAGTCGCCGCCGCACCGGTCGCCGTGCCGGGTGACCAGGTCGACGTGCTGGAAGCCGTAGTAGGGCACGCGCATCCGGAACGACGGATCGGCCCAGCTGTCGGCGTCCTCCTGCCGGTAGCCCGCGTCGTCGCCGTAGCGCCGCCGCGCCGAGCGCAGCGACGCGTCGCCCGCGTGCCAGCCTTCGGGCACCGGCTCGGCGCCGTACTGCGCGGGCACCTGCGTGAAGTTCTGCAGGTGGCTCTTGCCGACCAGCGCGGTCCGGTAGCCGGCGTCGGCGAGCAGCTCGGGCACGGTCACCGCGTCGAGCGGCAGCTCGATGCCGTTGTGGCGCACGCCGTGGCGCGACGGCATCCGGCCGGTGACGATCGTCGCGCGGTTCGGCATGCAGATCGGCATCGCGACGTAGTGCCGGTCCATGCGCACGCCGCGCGCGGCGATCGCGTCGATCGCCGGGGTGCGCAGCAGCGGATGGCCGGCGCAGCCGAGGTGGTCGGCCCGCTGCTGGTCGGTGATGACGAACAGGAAGTTCGGGCGTCGGGCGCTCATCAGTCGACCTTCAGCCCGCTCTCGCGCACGAAGGTCCGCCAGCGCGCGGTCTCGGACACGAGGAGCGCGCCGAATTCGGCCGGCGTCGTGGGGAACGGGTCCGAGCCGGCGGTCTGCAGGAAGCCCGGCGTGGCCGGGTCCGCGAGCGTGTCCTGGAGCGCCTGCGAGAGCCGGGCGATCGCGGGCGCCGGGGTGCCCGCGGGGGCGGCCAGGCCCGCCCAGCTCTGCACGTCGCTGTTCGGGAAGCCGGTCTCGGCCATCGTCGGCACGTCGGGCAGCGCCGGCAGTCGGCGCGGTCCCGCGACGGCCAGCGCGCGCACCCGGCCGCCCTGGATCGCGGGCACCATCGAGCCGGAGGTGCCGAACAGGAACTGCACGTCGCCGCGCGCGATGTCGTTGATCGCCGCGGCGAGCCCCTTGTACGGCACGTGCACGACGTCGAGCCCGTTGAGCTTCTTGAAGATCTCGCCGTTCAGGTGCGCGGGGGTGCCGTTGCCGCCCGACGCGTAGGTGTAGCCGCCCGGCTTCGCGCGCAGCAGCGCGACCAGCTCGCCCACGGTGCGCGCCGGCAGCTGCGGCGCGACGACCAGCACGTTGATCGAGCGGCTGGTCCCGCCGATCGGCGTCACCTCGCGACCGAGGTCGAACGCGCCCTTGCCGAGCAGTTCGGCCGCGACCGGGATCGCGATGTTCACGTAGGCGATCGTGTAGCCGTCGGCGGGGGCCTTGGTCAGCTCCTGCATGCCGATCAGTCCGGTCGCCCCGACCTTCTGCTCGACGACCACGTTCTGGCCGAGCCGCTCGGCCATGCCCTTCGCGAGGAACCGCGTGATGACGTCGGGGCCGCTGCCGGCCGAGAACGGCATGATCAGCCGGATCGGCCGATTCGGGAACGTGTCGGCGGCCGCCTGCGCGCGGGCGGCGCCCGGCAGGCCGGCGAGCGTCGCGAGGCCCGCGCCGAGCGCGGCGGCGACCCGGCGTCGCGACGCGTCGGGAGCGCGGCGCCCGCAGGGCGCGTCGGGTGCGCAGCGTCGTTGCGCGTCGTCGGGTGTCGTGTGCATCGCGTGTCTCCTCACGTCACGGGTCCATCGGGGTCGGGGCCGGCCGGCCGCGCCGGATCCAGGCCGAGGATCGGGGCGATCGCGGGCCAGGCCCGCGCGCCGTGCTCGCGCATCGCCGCGCGCGCGGCCGGCGCGAACGCGTCGTGCACCGTGCGTCGCCAGCTCGGCCGTGCCCGCACGCGGTCCCACCAGCCCGCGACGGCAGGGCGGCGGCCGTCGGCCCACAGCGGCGACAGGCCGAGCATCTGCATGCGCGTCAGGTACGGCGCGACCGCGATGTCGGCGAGCCCGAACGCGTCGCCGGCGAGCCAGGCACCGTCGCCCGCGCCGGCCAGCGCGCGGTCCAGGTCGTCGACCAGGCCCGCGAGCGTGCGCAGCGACGGCGCGAACGCCGGCGACGCCAGCCCCAGGGCGATCGCGGCCTGCTGTCGCTCGGCGCGGTCGCGATCGGGCATCGCCGCGAAGTGCGCGTCGCGCTCGGCGGCCGTGCGCGCGAGATGCGCGTGACGGATGTAGATCGACATCGAGACGTTGCCGGTCGCCCGGTGCACCGCGTCGTCGGTGCGTCGCATCCAGGCGCGCATCCGCGCGCGGTCCAGCGGGGCCGCCGGACGCAGCGGCGGCGCGGGCACGCGGTCGTCGAGGTACTCGACGATCACGCTGCTCTCGACGATCACCGCGCCGTCGTCGACGAGCGTGGGCACGACGCCCTGCGGGTTGATCGCGAGGTACTCGGGCCGCAGCGCGGAGCCGTCGCGCAGGTCGACCGTCACGGCGCGCCACGCCAGGCCCTTCTCGGCCAGCGTCATCCGGACCTTCTGCGCGGCGACCGACGCGGGGTTGTCGTACAGCACCAGCATCGTCGTCTCCTCCGGGACCGATGCTGCGGCGGGCGAGGGGGGTGCGCAATGCCGCTGCGTGGATGACGCCCATCCATCGCGTGGATGGGCGCGCTATGCTCGGGCATGGCCGTCCCGACCGACATCGACCTGCCGCTGCTCGCGGTGTTCGACGCCGTGCACCGCGAGCGCAGCGTGACCGTGGCGGCCCGCCGGGTCGGGCTCAGCCAGCCCGCGACCAGCGCGGCGCTGGCGCGGCTGCGGCGCCGGCTGGGCGATCCGCTGTTCGTGCGCACGCCGGGCGGGATGGTGCCGACGCCGCGCGCCGAGGAGATCGCGCCGGCGGTGCGCGAGGTGCTCGACACCGTGCGTCACCGGATCCTCGTGCGCCCCGAGGTCGATCCGTCGCGCGCGCGCGGCACGCTGCGGCTGTCGATCAGCGACGCGAGCGCGCTGCGCTTCCTGCCCGGCCTCGTCGGGCACCTGCAGCGCGTCGCGCCGGGATGGCGGGTCCACACGCTGCCGCTGCAGCCGGCCGAGGTGCCGCATGCGCTCGAGACCGGCGACGTCGATCTCGCGATCGGCAACCTCGGCCCGCTCGCCGCGCCGGGTTTCTACAGGCAGCGGCTCGAGGCGGCGCGCTACGTGGTCGTCCGGCGCGCGGACCACCCGCGCCTGCGGCGCGCGCCGTCGCTGCGCGAGTACCTGGAGGCACGGCACGCGGTCGCGCGCGCGCCCGGCGCGCCGCCGAGCGTGCTCGAGCGCGTGCTCGCCGCACGCGGTCACGCGCGCGACGTGGTGCTCACCGTGCCCCAGTTCCTGCTGCTGCCGCCGGTGGTCGCCGGCACCGACCTGATCGCGACGATGCCCGCGCACGTCGCGCACGCGTCCGTCGCGGCGGGCGCGCTCGTCGCGTCGCCGCTGCCCTTCAAGGCGCCCGAGCTGGTGCTGCACCAGGGCTGGCACGCGCGCACGCACGACGACCCGACGGGGCGCTGGATCCGCGCGACGGTCCGCGAGGCGCTGCGGGAGGCGGCGCGGTGAGGGGCGCGGCGAGGGGCGCGGCGAGGGGCACCGTGAAGCCGCTCAGCTTCGCAGCCGCCCCCGGGCGACGTAGCCCATGCCCCACTGCGTGGACCGGCGCTCGAACTCGGCGCACCGGGGCTGGACGCGGTCCCACGGCGAGCGCAGGTCCGCCCCCAGCGCGTTGTACGGCCGGTTCTTCAGCCAGGGCAGCAGGTTCAGCGGACCGGCCCACCACGGGAAGAACTTCATGCCGGCCATCGCCACGCGCGCGCCGGGCCTGAGCTGCCGCAGCACGTTGTCGACCGCCTCCGGGAGGCGGGTGATGTCGTGGACGTAGTTGAACAGGACGGCGTCGGCGGGCTCGGGCAGCCGCACGTCCTCGGCCCGCGCGTGCGCCAGCCAGACGCGTGACCCCCACGGTTCGCGGGCCACGCGCTCGCGGGCCTGCGCGATCATCTCGGGACTCTGCTCGAACGCGAGCACGCGGCCGCGTTCGCCGACGGCGGCCGCCAGCGGCGCGAAGCTCAGTCCGGTGCCCGCGCCGACGTCGAGCACCACCTCCCCGGGCCGCAGCCCGAGCAGTGCGATGGTCCGCATCCGCAGCGCCATCGTGCGCTGCGCCGACGCGTCGTAGCCGGCCGCACGGCGGCGGTATCGCGAGATCGAGATCGCATTGGGGTCCACGGGGGTCCGCCGGCTCGGTTCGAAGGACGGTGCGCACGGGTGCGCACCGTCCGGAGTCTATCGCCGGATCCCGGGGCGCGCGCCTCGGGATCCGGCCTGCGCGACCCCTTCCCCGCGTGCGGCCGGCGCGACCGTCTCGACCGCCGGCGGGTCTGCCGCTAGCATGATCCGACGAGGTCACGTCCAGGGAAGGCCCGCCGATGCCCGCCACGCGTTTCCTGCCCGCCGCGCTCGCGGCCGGCGCGCTCGCGCTGCTCCAGCCGGCCGGCGCGTCCGCGGCCGGCGCGCAGAAGGTCGAGGTGTTCGACGTCGGCGGCTTCGCCGAGCCGGTGCTCGCCGCGACGCTGGAGATCCCCGCCGACTGGCGCGCGCAGGGCGCGGTCGGCTGGAACCGCGCCACGCAGTGCGTGACCAACGTGGTCCGCTTCGAATGGCGCGCCCGCTCGCGCGACGACCTGCAGGGCTTCGAGGTGATGCCGGGCTACACCTGGCAGGTCCGCGGCACGCAGATCCCGACGAACCCGTGCCCGGTGCAGCCGCTGCGCAGCGCGCGCGAGTTCCTCGAGGCCGTCGTGCAGGCCCGGCGCGCGGGCGCGCGGATCCTGCAGTACCGGGACCGGCCGGACTTCGCCGCCGAGGCGACGGCGCAGGCCCGGGCCGATCCGCGCGTGCGCACGCGCATCGAATCCGGCGAGCTGCTGGTCGCGTACCGCAGCGACGGGGTCGAGTTCCGCGAGGTGTTCGGCACCACGGTGACCTTCACCGAGGTGCAGGGCAACGCGGTCGGTGGCACGCCCCTGGTCTTCGCGCACCGGGCGCGCCACGGCAGCCTGGACTTCGATCTCGGCGAGCGCATGGTCCGCTCGCTGCGGGTCGACCCCAAGTGGGCGCAGCGGATGCAGGCGACGCTGAGCGACGCCGAGCAGCGGCGCGCGTCCGCGCAGAGCCGGGCGATCGCGCAGTGGCACGAGCGCGAGATGGCGCGCATCACCGCGCAGGGCGAGGCCGACCGTGCGGCGATCCGCGCGGCCACCGCGCGCGACGTGGCCCGGATCAACGCGCAGACCCACGCGAACACGCAGGCGACGAACGACAGGATCCACCGCCGCACCCTCGAAGGCATCGGCGAGTACGACACCTACGCCGGCGACAACGGCACCGCGGTGCGCTCGAGCATCCACGGCGGCCGGCGCGTGCTGAGCGGCGGCAACGGGACCTACTTCTCGACCGACGATCCCTACTTCAATCCCGCCGGCAGCCGCGAGCTGCAGCGGGTCCGCTGACGATGCGGGGCCCCGCTCCGCGGTGGCGGGCCGCGCCGGCGGCGCTGGCGTGCGTCGTGGCCTGCGGTGCGGCCGGTGCGCAGGACGCCTTTCCGAGCCGGCTGCCCGGGGTGCCGGGGGCCGGCGCCGCCGCAGGGACGGCGCGGAGTGCGACGCCGCCGCCCGAGGCGGCGCCCGCGACCGGGCCGCGGTCCGCGACGCCGGTCGAGCCGAAGCCCGCGCCGGCGACCGCGGCCCGTCCGCCGGCGGGCACGGATCCGTCGAGGGCCGACGCCGGCGAGCTGCAGGACTTCGGGGTGCCGCCGACGGCGCAGCTGCGTCCGTCGAACGCGCTGCACGGCCCGACCCCCACGTCGATCCCCGGTGCCCGGGTGGTCTCGACGCGCCAGCTCGCGGAGTGGATGCGCGGGCAGCCCGGGCCGCAGGGGCGCGTGATGCTGCTGCACGCGATCGGCGGCGCGACGCACCTGCCGAACGCGATCCCGGCCGCCCCCGCGTCGCAGGGCGGCGCCTTCGACGACGCGGTGCAGCGCGAGTTCGGGGACTACCTGCGGACCGCGACCGGCGGCGATCGCGCGACGCTGATCGTCACCTACTGCCAGGGCGTGCAGTGCTGGGGCTCGTACAACGCGGCGCTGCGGGCCGTGCGCCTCGGCTACACGAACGTGCACTGGTACCGCGGCGGCATGGACGCGTGGCGCGGCGCCGGGCTGCCGCTGGTGGGGGCGGGGCGCTGAGCGGCCGCGCCCCGGCGCCGCGGATCCCGCGCGGCGGCGCTCAGCGCCGCGCCGCGTCGAAGGTCGCGGCGCACCAGCGCTCGATCGCCTCGCGGACCTCGACCGGGCGCTCGGTCAGCGGCCAGTGGTTGCACGCGACCTCGGTCACCGATGCGCCCAGGCCGGCGAGCCGCGCGCGCGTGCGCAGCGGGTCGGCGTAGCGGGCCGCGGTCGACAGCAGCGCGAGCGTCGGCGGCGTCGGACCGTCGGGTTCCGGCACCGGGCGGAACATCTCCACCAGGTCCTGCAGGTAGACCGCGGTGGGGGTGGTGCGCAGGTCGGCCCACCACGCGCTGTAGCGTCGCACGAACGCGGCCTCGGCCCGGGGGGAGGTCATCGCCCGGCGCGCCGCCTCGTCGAGCGCGCGCAGGTCGAGCGGCGGCAGGCGGCGGCGATGCAGGCCGAGCGCGTTCAGCGCGCGCACCGCAGCGGCCGCGCGCGCCAGCAGCGGGCCGGCGCGCGCGAGCCGCCGGCGATCCGGCAGCAGCGCGTCGCGGAACACCGGGTCGATCAGGACCAGCCCGCGCACGCGCGCGCGATGGCGCGCGGCGAAGTGCAGCGCCACCTGCGCGCCCAGGCTGTGCCCGACCGGCACGGCGTCGGCGTGTCCGCAGGCGTCGAGCAGCGCGGCGAGGTCGTCGCACCAGACCTCCAGCGAGATCCGCCCGCGCGACAGCGAGCCCGCGTGGCCCCGCAGGTCCGTGCGCAGCAGGTCGTGCCGCGCGTCGAGCGAGGTGTGCTCGACGAACTCGGCGAAGCGCGTCTGGTTGCTGGCCAGGCCGTGCAGCAGCAGCACCGCGGGACGACCCGACGGCACGCGTGCGCGCCGGAGCCGGTACGCGAGGGTCGTGCCGTCCGGGCGGCGCAGCGTGAAGGCGGCCTCGGGGCGGCGGGGCGAACGGGCGTCCATCACGCGATGATCGCCGCGCGAGGCCGCGAGCGGTGCGTCGCCGGGATCGCGCGCGGGTTCGTCCGTACAATCGGCGCGATGTCCGATCGCACGCCGCCGCACGCCCTGGTCGACGACCGCCCCGGGGAGGGCGTCTTCCGCGTCCACCGCGACGCCTTCTGCCGCGACGACGTCTTCGAGCTCGAGCTGGACGCGCTGTTCGAGCGCGGCTGGGTCTACCTCGGGCACGAGAGCCAGCTGCCGCGGCCGAACGACTACCTGACGACCTGGGTCGGGCGCGTCGCGGTCGTCGTGATGCGCGACGAGGCGGGGCGGCTCGGCGCGTTCCTGAACAGCTGCCGGCACAAGGGCGCGCAGGTCGTGCACCGCGCGCGCGGCAACGCGAGGCTGCACCTGTGCCGCTACCACGGCTGGTCGTACGACAGCGCGGGGCGCAACGTGGTGCTGCGCGCCCGGGCCGACGGCGCGTACCCGCCTTCGTTCGACGACGCGCCGCACGGGCTGCAGCCGCTCGCCGCGTTCGCGTCCCATCGCGGCTTCCTGTTCGGCAGCCTGTCGGATCCGGGCACGACGCTGGCCGACCACCTCGGCGACGCGCGCATCTTCCTCGACCTGGTCGTCGACCAGTCGGAGCAGGGCATCGAGCTGCTCCCCGGCGACGTGCGCTACACCTTCCGCGCGAACTGGAAGTTCCAGCTCGAGAACACGGTCGACGCCTACCACTTCCCGGCCACGCATCCGTCCTACCTGCGGCTGATGGACCGGCGCGCCCGGATGGGGCCGCGCGAGGGCGTCGCGCGCTCGGTCTGGCAGGGCGACGACGGCGTGCAGCTCGACGAGCGGATGGGCGCGTTCACCTTCGCGCACGGCCACGTGCTGGTGTGGACGACCTCGCCGCCGGAGCGCCATCCGCTGTACGCGCAGCGCGAGGCGCTCGGGCGACGGGTCGGCGCGGAGCGCGCGTCCTGGATGCTGCGCACCCGCCAGCTCGACGTCTTCCCGAACCTGCAGATCGGCTCCAGCGCGGCGATCCAGATGCGCGTGATCCGGCCGCTCGCGCCCGACCTGACCGAGGTGAGCACCTGGTGCATCGCGCCGGTCGGCGAGTCGGCCGACGCACGCCGACAGCGGCTGCGCCAGTACGAGGACTTCTACAATCCGAGCGGCATGGCCACGCCCGACGACACGGTGAACTACGAGGACTGCCAGCGCGGCATGCGGTCGGGCCGCGTGCCCTGGCAGCAGGCCTGGCTGCAGGGCCACGCGCGCGGTATCGCGGCGGTCCGCCCGGGCGCCGACGCGCACGCGCGCGCCCTCGGCATCCGGCCGGCGACCTCGTCGAGCGGCCCCTTCGCGCTCGCCGACGAGACCGTGTTCCACGGCCTGTACCGCGAATGGGCCGCGCGGCTGCGCGACGCGGAGACCTCGCGATGAGCCCCTCGCTCGACGCGCAGGCGGCCGCGCAGCTGCTCTACCTGGAGGCGGACTGCCTCGACCGTCGCCGCTGGGACGCGTGGCTGGCGCTCTACACCGAGGACGCCTGCTTCCGGATCCCGACCTGGCTCGACGAGGACACGCCGGCCGACGACCCGGACCGCTGCGTGTCGCTGATCCACTACGCGAGCCGGGCCGGCCTCGAGGACCGCGTGTGGCGGATCCGCTCGGGCCTGTCGGTCGCCAGCGCGGTGCTGCCGCGGACCGCGCACGCGGTCCACAACGTCCGCGTGGGCGAGGTCGCGCCCGACGGCGAGGTCACGGTGCACTCGGTGTTCCACGTCGACCTGTTCGAGCCGCGCCAGCGCGCGGTGCAGGTGAGCTTCGGGCACTACGCGCATCGGCTGCGCGCGGTCGACGGCCGCTGGCTGATCGCCGGCAAGACGATCGTGCTGATGAACGACGTGATCCCGACGATGATCGACGTGTACAGCGTGTAGCGCCGGGGCGGTCGCGCGGGCCGGTTCGGCGCGCGACCCCGCCGGCCCGTCGCGTGCACGTCGGCCCCGCTCGTCATCGGTGCGCGTTCGTGCGACAGTACGGCCACCATGGCCCTCCTTCGACAGACCGACGCCTACGCGCGCTTCAGGGCGCTGCACGACGCACCCCGCGGCTTCGTGATGCCGAACGCCTGGGACGGCGCCTCGGCGGTGCTGCTGCGCGAGGCGGGCTTTCCCGCGCTCGGCACGAGCTCGCTCGCGATCGCGTTCGCCGCGGGGCGGCTCGACGGCACGGCCGCGGTGAGCCGCGGCGAGGCGCTGGCCAACGGCGCGCTGCTCGCCGACGTGTCCGGCCTGCCGATCAACGGCGATCTCGAGGACGGCTACGGCCCCGACCCGCAGGACTGCGTCGACACCGTCGAGGCGGCGATCGCGGCCGGGCTCGCCGGACTCGGCATCGAGGACACGACCGCGGACCCGGCGCGGCCGATCCACGACTTCGACCGTGCGGTCGCCCGCGTGCGCGCGGCGGCGGCCGCGGCGAAGGGGCGGATCCTGCTGACCGGCCGCACCGACAACTTCCTGCACGGCCGACCCGACCTCGACGACACGATCCGCCGGCTTGTCGCGTTCGCCGACGCCGGCGCGGACGTGCTCTACGCGCCGGCGCTGCCCGACCTCGATGCGATCCGCGCGGTGGTGCGCGCGGTGTCGCCGAAGCCGGTCAACGTGCTGATCGGGCCGTCCTCGGGGACGGTGCCGCTCGACGTGCTGCTCGACCTCGGCGTCAAGCGCGTGAGCCTCGGCGGGGCGCTGTACCGGCGCGCGATGGCGGGGCTCGCCGACGCGGCGAAGGCGATGGCCGCCGGCGACCTCGCGGCGGCGGTCGGCCCGGCGCTGCCGGGACGCGCGATCGCGTCGCTGCTCGCACCGGCCGGCGGCGCGAAGGCCTGAGCCCGCCGGCGCTCGCGCACCGGGAACGACATGGACATCCCGACCCTCTTCGCGACCGGCGCGCGCGTCGGCGACGCGCTCGCGGCCCGCGGCGAGACGGTCGCCGTCGCGGAGTCCTCCGCCGGCGGCCTGATCGCGGCCGCGCTGCTCGCCCGCCCGGGCGCGTCGTCGTACTTCCTCGGCGGCGCGGTGGTCTACACGCGCCGCTCGCGCCGGCTGCTGGTCGCGCTCGGCGACGAGGACACCGCGGGCATCCGCTCGTCGAGCCCGCCCTACGCGCGGCTGCTCGCGCGCCGGCAGCGCGAGCGCTTCGGGGCGACCTGGGGGCTGGCGGAGACCGGCGCGGCGGGGCCGGCCGGGAACGGCTACGGCGACCCGGCCGGGCACGCGTGCCTGGCGGTGGACGGGCCGGCGCCGCGAGAGCGCACGTTGCGCACCGGCGAGGCGGACCGGCAGGCGAACATGGTCGCGTTCGCCGTGGCGGCGCTCGAGCTGCTGGAGGCGTCGATCGCCGCCGCGCCGGCCCCGGTCGGCTGAGCCCCGGGCCCGGGGGCGGGCGAGGCCGCCGCGTGGACGTTCAGTCCGCGTCCGGGGCGCCCAGCCGGCGCTTCAGGCGCTCGATCGCCGCCGGGTCGCCGCGCACGCGCAGGCGCGCGCCGTCGGCGTCGGCCTCCTCGGCCAGCACCTCGCAGCTCGAGAAGACCTCGCCGCGCAGCTTCTGGTCGGCCCAGGGCAGGAACAGCTCCGCCTCGACCAGCTCGCCCGCGAAATGGTCCCGGATCGTCGCGTGCAGCCGGGCGACGTCCTCGGGCCGCTTCGCGCTCATCACGATGCAGCCCGGGTGCAGCACCCGCAGCAGGTCGGTGCGCATCGCCTGCACGCCGGCGTCGCCGAGCGCGTCGATCTTGTTGAACACGCGCAGGCGCGGCACGTCCTGCGCGCCGATCTCGGCGAGCACCTCGTCGGTGACCTTCAGCTGCCGCTCCCAGCCCGGGTCGCTCGCGTCGATCACGTGCAGCAGCAGCGAGGCCTCGGCCGCCTCCTCGAGCGTCGACTTGAACGACGCGACCAGGTCGTGCGGCAGGTTCTTGATGAAGCCGACGGTGTCGCTGACCAGCACGCGCGGCACGGTCGGCGGGTGCAGCGTGCGCACCGTGGTGTCGAGCGTCGCGAACAGCTTGTTCGCGACCAGCACCTCGCTGTCGGTGAGCGCGTGCATCAGCGTGGACTTGCCGGCGTTCGTGTAGCCGACCAGCGCGACCCGCGCGAGGCCGGCGCCCGACTGGCGCCGCGCGCGCTGCGTGCGCCGGTCGGCCTCCATCCGGTCGATCTCGGCCTGCAGCTCGGCGATGCGGTCGCGGATCTTCTGGCGGTCGAGCGACATCTGGGTCTCGCCCGCGCCGCGGCCGCCGGTGCCCGCGCGCTGGCGCGACTTCGGGCCGGCGAGCTTGGCGGCCTCGCGCAGGCGGGGCCCGAGGTAGTGCAGCCGGGCGATCTCGACCTGCGCGCGCGCGGCGTTCGAGCGCGCGTGGCGATGGAAGATCTCGAGGATCACCATCGTGCGGTCCATCACCTCGACGCCGGCGTCGATCTCGAGGTTGCGCGCCTGCGAGGGCGAGATCTCGTGGTCGACCAGCACGATGTCGACGTGGCGGGTGTCGGGGTCGGCGGCGGAGCGCGCCGCCTGCTTCGCGCGCGCGGCGCCGCGCCGGGCCGCGCGCCCCGGGCGGGCCTCGTCGGCCGGGGCGTCGTCGTCCGGCCGCGCGTCGTCGGCGTCGAGGTCCTCGTCCGCATCGTCGTCCGCGCCGTCGGCATCGCCCGCCGCGTCGCCGGCCGCGTCGAGGCCGTGCTCGACGATGCGCCGCAGCTCGCGCCGCTTGCCGACGCCGAGGTAGCCGGTGGGGTCGAAGCCCGCGCGCTTCTGGACGAGCGTGCCGACGACGACGAAGCCGAGCGTCTTGGCGAGCTCGCGCAGCTCGCCGACCGAGACGTCGAGCTCGGTGTCGGGCACGGAGGGCAGCTGGACCGCGACGGCGAGGGCGCGCAGCGGGCGGTCGTGGGTATCGAGTCGGGTTCGCACGGGCGCGACGGTACCACGTGCCGACGGCGGGCACGGCTGCTCAGTCGGTCGCGCCACCCGGCTCGCGCAGGTCCGGCCCGCGGTGCGTCGCCGCCACCCGCAGCACCTCGCGCACCCCCTCGACCATCGTCGCCAGCGGCAGGCTCGGCGCGCCGGGCCACGCGGCCGCCTGCTCGGGCAGGTACGGCAGGTGCACGAAGCCGCTGCGCACCCGCGTGCCGGCGAGCGCGTGCTGCAGCGCGTAGAACACGTGGTTGCAGACGAACGTGCCCGCGGTCTGCGAGACCTCGGCCGGCACGCCGCGCGCGCGCAGCGCCGCGACGATCGCCTTGACCGGCAGCGTCGAGAACAGGGCCGCCGGGCCGCCGCGCACGACCGGCCGGTCGATCGGACGCGCGCCCGCGTTGTCGGGGATGCGCGCGTCGTCGACGTTGATCGCGACGCGCTCGATCGACAGCGCCGCGCGGCCACCCGCCTGGCCGAGCGCGACGACCCGCGCCGGCGCGTGCCGGCGCAGCGCCGCGCGCAGCACGCGCGCCGAGCGGCCGAACTCGACCGGCAGCACGAGCGCGCGCACCCGGGCGCCGCCGATCGACTCGCCGTCGAGCGCCTCGACGATCCGCAGGCTCGGGTTGACCGTCTCGCCGCCGAAGGCCTCGAAGCCCGTCAGGAGGATCGTCGGCGGCGGGCTCAGGTCCACGTGAACCTCGGCTGGTCGAAGTGCGCCACGCGCGTGCCCCGACCGAGCAGCAGCACCTCGCGCATCTGGTAGATCACGGCCGCGGTCGGCGCGGCGACCCAGTCGTCGCCGAGCGGCATCCGCAGCACCGGCGCGCCGCCCGCCTCGTGCGGCGGATCGAGGATCGGCGCGTCCTCGCGCAGCCACTCGGCGAGCGGCACGCGGTGGATCGACGCGACCTCGTCGGGCGAGGGCACGAGCGCGCGGGCCTCGCCGCCCCACACGACGATCGGCGTGATCACGAACCCGGAGCGCGTCGCGTAGTCGTCGAGCCGGCCGAGCACCGCGTCGGGGCCGAGCGCGAGGCCCACCTCCTCGTGCAGCTCGCGCAGCGCGGCCTGCTCGGGCGACTCGCCGGGGTCGATGCGCCCGCCCGGCAGCGCCCACTGGCCCGCGTGCCGGTTCATGTGCCGGGGCCGGCGCGTCATCAGCAGCGCGGCCTCGTCGCGCCACGCCGGATGGCTCGGCAGGCCCGACAGCGCGGCGCCGTGGCCGACGTCGACGATGGTCACCGCGACGGCGGCGTGGCGCAGCGTCGCATCGTCGACGCCGCGCACCGGCCAGCCGGCGAGGCGCTCGCGCAGCCGCTCGCGCAGGCGCGTGTCGCGGGGAATCGGATCGGGGCGGGTCATCGCGGATCGGGCATCGTCGTCGGTCCGGCCGGGCGCGTCGACTCAGAACACCGCGTGCTCGCCGCGCGCGTCGACCGCCTCGCCGCGCAGCAGCGCCGCGTAGTGGTCGAACAGCGTCTCGGTGCCCCACGAGGGCGTCGCGTCGGCGTCGTAGCGGCCGGTGGCAGGATCGAGCACCAGCATCGACTCGGTCGCGTAGTAGCGGCCGATCCGCGCGAGCTCGGCCTTCGCCGCGAGCGCCGGCACGACGCGCCCCGCGAGTCCGAGGCCGGCGGCGATCGCGTCGAGCATCGCCACCGGCACCTGCCGGAAGCGGGGCGCGCGCCCGAGCAGCTCGAACAGCCGCTCGCCCTGCTCGCGCGGCGTGATCGCCGGGCCGGGCCCTCCGATCGGCAGCACGCGGTTCGTGCGCGACGGGTCGTCGAGGCAGCCGGCGAGGTAGTCGGCGAGGTCGTCGTCGGAGATCGGCTTGCACGCGGTCAGCCTGCCGTCGCCGAACACCAGGTAGGGCCGGCCGTCGCGCACGCGGGCGACCTGGCCGGACAGCGACTTGAAGAACGCGGTGGGACGCACGATCGACCAGGCGAGGCCCGATCCGGCCAGCGTGCGCTCGAACGCGAGCTTCGCGTGCTGGAACGCGAGCAGCGGCTTCTGCACGCAGATCGCCGACAGCAGCACGACCTGCGAGACGCCCGCCTCGGACGCGGCGGCGAGCGCGTCGACGTGCGCGCGGTGGTCGATCGCCCAGGCGTCGGCGGGCACGCCGGTGCGCGACGCGAGGCACGAGACCCAGGCGTCGAAGGGCTCGCCGCGGAACCCGTCGCGGCGCAGCGAGCCGGGGTCGCGGACGTCGCCGAAGCGGACCTGCGCGCCCGCGAGCAGGCGCTCGACGTCGGCCCGCTCGAGCGCGCCGCCCGGGCCCGCCCGGGGCCGCACCAGGCAGGTCACGCGGTGGCCGCGGCGCAGCAGCGCGCGCACCGTCGCGCGGCCGATCGTGCCCGTGGCGCCCAGCACGAACACGCGGCGCGGGCGCGGCGCGGTGGCGCGGGGCGGCGCGCCGTCGCGGCGGCCCGGCGGCGTCGCCGCGGGATCCACGGCCCGGTCCCCGCCCGTCGGCAACGCGCGCTCAGCCGCGGCCGACGCGCGCGAGGAACGCGTCGATCAGCCCCTCGGGTGCGTTCACGACGTGCTCGCGGCCGGGGAACGCGCCGCTGCGCACGTCGGCGATGTACTCCTGGAACGCGGCGACGCGCTCGCGCTGCATCGCGGCCTTCATCTCGTGCAGCCGGCGGTACTGCTTCGAGTGCCGCGGATAGGGGGGCGGGTTGTTGCCGAGGATGTCCTCGGCGAACAGGAACTGGATGTCGCCGCCGCTGCCGGCGCCGATCGACGAGGTCAGCAGCGTGGTGCGCTTGGTGATCTCCGCGAGCAGCGGCTCGGGGATCACCTCGACCTCGACCGCGTACGCGCCGGCCGACTCGAGGCGCTTGACCTGGTCGTGCACCCAGAGCGCCTCGTCGACCGTCTTGCCGACCGCCCGCAGCCCGCCGGTCCAGGTGCTGCGCCGGGGGACGAGGCCCGCGTGGCCCTGCACCGGGATGCCGGCCTCGGCCGCCGCCTCGATGAAGCGCGGGCTCCACTGGCACATGACCGCGTCGAAGCCGGCCTTCATCGCCTCGTAGCCGAGCCGCACCGCCTCGTCGGCCGTCGCCGCCGCGACCAGCGGCACCGAGGCCGCCATGAAGACGTGCGGCGCGGCCTGGCGGATCGCGATCGCCGGGCCCGGATTGGACGGATCGAAGCGGCACTTCATCGTGTCGATGCCGGCCTCCTGCGCGGCGGCGGCCTCCTCGGGCGAGAACGGCAGCGTCTCGGTCAGCACGCGCGTGCCCTTGACGTCGCGCAGGTCCTTGACCGTGTAGTTGCGCAGGCCGTAGGCCCCGCCGACGGACATGACCCGCTTCAGGCCCCGCTGGGCCGCGTCGCGCGGCGGGATGCCCCCGTCGCCGGTCGCGTGGCTCGCCATCGTGTTCGTCTCCCGTGGTTCGTGCGGCGTCGCCGTCGGCGCCGCACCGTCGCGGCGATTGTAGCGAAGGGGGCGGTCCCGGCTCCGCCCCCCGTCGCGGCCCGCGGAACGGCCACGCTCGGCCGGACGCGCGACGCCGCGAGACCGCGGGCACCCCCGTCGCGGCACGCGTCGTCCGGTGCCGCGCCGCGACGCGGGTCCGCCGCGCGCGGCCCCCGCCGGACCGTCCGTCGGTCGATCGGGTGTCGATGTGTGAACGATGCTCGCACGAGGCGGGCGGACCGTCCCGGGCGCTCATAATTCCGTTGAAACGGCCGAGAAACCCCGGTGTCCGGGGGCGGCGCGGCGTCCTTCCCGTCGCAGGCGACCCGGTTCGGGTCGCCGCGGGGCGCACGCGCGGTGCACGGCGGCCGTCACCGAGCCACGATGGGACGATCCGAACAACGGCGATACGAACGACTCGCGACGCGGCAGGACGCCGTGGTGCGGGCCGAGGGCATCGCGCTGCGCGGCGAGATCCGGGACTACTGTCCGGCCGGGATGTACCTCGCGTTCGAGCGGGCGCTCGAGCCCGGGCTCGCGCGCGGGCTGGTGCCGGCCTCGATCGTGCGGGTCGAGTTCACGGCCGGCGGCCGGTCGTTCGTCGTGCCCGCGAAGATCGCCCGCGCGCTGCCCACCGGGCTCGGCCTGCAGACGGCCGCCCTGCGCGACGACGTGCTGCTCGCGCTGCGCGTCGCGGCGCAGGCGGCCGCCACCCCCGCGCCCGGCGCCGCCGCGCACGTCGGGGCCGACTCGAGGCGGGAGATCCAGCAGGCGTGCCACCAGCTGTTCGCCACGGCGATGAACGAGGTGCTGAAGGCCTTCCACGACGCCGTCGGCGATGCGCTGCTCGAGGCCGCCGAGCTCGCGGTCGGCACCGCGCAGCGTGCGCGCTTCTCCGATGCGGTCCGCCGGATCGAGCAGGACCGTCCGGGGATCACCGAGCGCTTCGGCGCGACGCTGCGCGACACGCTGCGCGATCCGACGGCCCCGCGCACGGCGGTCGGGGCGGCCGCCGCGCCGGCCGAACTGTCGCTCGTCGACGACGACCAGTTCGAGGAGTGGCTGAGCCTGTCGACGGTCGCCCACCAGATCGAGTCGGACCACAGCCTCGTGCTCGCGAGGCTGCTCGAACGCTACGGCGCGCTGCGGGGCCGCTCGCTCGACCGCGCGACCCTGCCGTTCGGCCCGGCGTCGATCGGGCGCGCGTTCCAGGACGCGCTGGCGCCCCTGGATCCGCCGACGCCCGTCCGGACGATCGCCTACCGCACGTTCGGTGCCGCGCTGCGGGCGCGCTGCGCGGGCCTGTACGGTTCACTGGACGAGGCGCTCGCGCCGCTCGAGGCGCCGAAGGCGACGCCGCGCCGGCCCGATCGCCCGCCGGCGCCCGCGGCGCGCGGCGGCGACGACGCCCGCGAGGGCCGCGCCGAGCCGCCCGGAACGCCGCCCGGGGGCGCCCCCGGACCCTCCGGCGTGCCCGGTCGGGCCGATCCGTCCGATCCGGTCCCGGCGCGCTTCGCCGAGCTGGCCGAAGCGCTCCAGGCGCTGTACCGGCCGGTCCAGGGCGGGTCGGCGCCGGCGACGGTCGACTACAGCCTCGAGCGCCTGATGAAGTCGCTGGGCCGGGGCCGCGCGGCGCCCGCCCGGGACGTGCCGGACCCGGTCGCGGCGCAGGTCGGCCCGGGTGCGGCGGCGACCGGGTCCGCGGCGGGATCGAGCCTGGTGGCCATGATCGACCAGCTCGCCCGTGCCGTGCCGACGGCGTCCTCGCCGTCCGGGGCGGCACCCGGGGCCGCCCGGGCGTCGGCGGGCCCGTCGACGCGGGGCGCGTCGGCGTTCGTTCCGGCCCGACCGGTCGCGACGGTCCCGGTCGAGGCGACGCCCGCGGGCGTGCCGGTCGCCGACCTGCGCGCGGTCGAGCAGCTGCTCGACGCGATGCCCGCCGCGGCCGATCCGGCGGCCGGCGCCGCCGGGCCGAGCCTGAGCGTCCGGCTCGCCGGCGCCCTCGCGAACGCGACGCTGCCGACGCCGGTCCGCAGGTCGCTCGGCTCGACGACCGGGCTGCTCGGGCGCGCGCTGGTCGAGTCGGGCGTCGATTCGGAGATCCAGTGGCTGCTCCGCCGCCTGGAGCGGCCGCTGCTGAAGCTCTCGCTGCGCGATCCGGGCCTGCTCGAGTCGCCCGACCACCCCGTGCGCCGCACGATCGACCTGCTCGAGCAGTACGCGATCGCGACCGACGAGCACGGTCGATTCTTCGACGACGGGCTGCGCCGCTACCTGCACCAGCTGGTCGAGCGCGTGGCCGAGCGCGGCGAGCAGGAGCCCGCGCTCTTCGAGCGCGCGCGCGACGTGCTGTCGCGCCTGCTCGCGCCGATCCGCGAGACGCGCCGGTCCCGCGTCGCGAGGCTGCAGGAGGCCTGCGAGGCCCGCGACGCGATCCGCCGCGCGCGGGTGCGCGTCGCCGACGCGCTCGCGCAGCGGCTCGGCGGCCGCGACGTGCCCGAATGCGTGCTGCGCCTGCTCGACGCGGGGTGGCGACAGCACCTCGTCCTGCTCGCGATGCGCGGCGCCGCGGACGACACCGGGTTCGACGACGCGCTCGCGACGGTCGACCGGCTGCTCGAGTGGCTCGCGCCCGGCGTGACGCCGGGCGCGACGTTCCGCCAGGACCGCACCGCGCTGATGAACCGCGTCGATCCCGCACTCGCGACGGTCTGCGTCGACCCCGCACTGCGCGTCGCCACCGTCGAAGGGCTGGAGCAGGCGCTCGATGCCGTCGAGCGGGGCGAGGGCGCGCCGCCCGCGGTCTTCCATCCGCGCCCCGCCGACGCGGCCGAGCGCGACGGTTCGCCGGCGCTCGAGGCCTGGGCGCAGCGCCTGAGGATCGGCGACTGGTGGCTCGTGCCGCGCGAGGGCAAGGTGCTGCCGATGCAGCTGATCTGGGCGAGCCGCCCCGCGGGTACGTGCGCGTTCGCGAGCCGCTCGGCCAGCGACCGGCACGAGCTCGCGCTGGCGGAGTTCGCGCGCCAGGTCGACGGGGGGCTGATCAAGCCGTGGTCCGACCAGGATCGGCCGCTGATGGAGCGCTCGGCGTTCGCGCTGCTCGACGAGGGCAGGCACGCGCTGCTCGAGCGCGCGCTGCAGGACCCGGTGAGCGGCCTGCCGAACCGCAAGGGTTTCCTGCAGCGGCTCGCTCGGCACGCCCGAGCGGCCGCGGAGGGTGCCGCGGCCGACGCGGCGGCCGTGCCGGGCGGGGTGTCGCACGTCGTCGGGGTCGTCGAGTTCGACGCGCTGAGGCTGATCTGGAACGCCTGCGGCGTGGAGGCCGCCGAGAGGCTGGTCCGCGAGCTGGCGGGGATCGCGCGCGAATGCCTCGGGGACCGGGCCGAGCTGGGCAGCCTGCGCGACGACACGCTGGCGCTGCTGCTGCCCGGCGCCGAGCCCGACGAGGTGGCGCGGTCGGGCCCGGTGGAGGCGCTGCGCGCGCGGCTCGCCGATCACCGTTTCGAGCACGGCGACCAGCGCTTCAGCATCGGCGTGCACGTGGGCCTCGCGCGCTGGACGCCCGGCGAGGCCGAGCCCGAGGACGCGCTCAAGCGGGCCGACACCGCGTGCGTCGCCGCGCGCGCGGCCGGGCGCAACCGCGTGCAGGTCTACGAGCAGG
>Ga0116191_1001220_pt1 | contig 21109 bp, 20 predicted proteins | sample AD_UKC111_MetaG_FD_89897 | JGI IMG/M metagenome (GOLD analysis project Ga0116191, IMG submission 89897) | Active sludge microbial communities of municipal wastewater-treating anaerobic digesters from Hong Kong - AD_UKC111_MetaG | ecosystem: Engineered > Bioreactor > Anaerobic > Digestate... | reverse complement strand
ATTGTCAATACATACCTTTGGCTGAGTTCTACGACTCTCCGACGTAGTACACGGCTTGAGGTGAAAAAATGAAGGAGAAAGAAAAAATGATTGATCAGGCAAAAAAAGCAGAAATTATCAATGAGTACAAAACAAAAGAAGGAGATACCGGTTCTCCCGAAGTCCAGGTTGCGATTCTTACTTACAGAATCAACGATTTGAACGAACATTTGAAGATCCACAAAAAGGATCACCACTCAAGAAGAGGACTCTTGAAGATGGTTGGACAGAGAAGAAACCTTCTTAATTACCTGAAGAACAAGGATCTGGAGAGATACAGAAATCTGGTTGCTCGTTTGGGATTAAGAAAATAATTCTGAAAATCAAAGGCGGGGGAAATTCCCCGCTTTTATTTAATGGATGTTTACGCGGCACGCGTACTTCCATTGTGCCGGAGGCACATATTTTTGGTAATACGGATAAAAGATTAACAGGAGGAAGTTGTTAATGAGATTTGAAGACTACAGAACGTTCAGGACCGCAGTAGGCGGCAGACTGCTGCAGCTGGAGATCGGCAGGGTTTGCGAAATGGCAAACGGCGCGGTCATGGTAAGGTATGGAGATACGGTTGTTAACGTAACCGCCACCGCTTCCGCAGAGCCCAGAGCCGACATCGATTTTTTCCCTCTCAGCGTTGACTATGAGGAAAGAATGTATGCCGCGGGAAAAATCCCCGGTGGATTTATAAAAAGAGAAGGAAGACCTTCCGAGAAGGCGATCCTGAATTCCAGGCTGATCGACAGACCGATTCGGCCATTGTTTCCAAAGGGCTTTTATAATGATGTCCAGGTTGTTGCCACAGTCATGTGCGTCGACCCCGACTGCTCGCCGGAAATCGTCGGAATGATCGGCTCCTCGGTGGCATTGTCCATTTCCGACATTCCCTTTGAAGGACCGACCGGCTCCGTACTGATCGGTATGGTAGACGGGCGATTCGTCATCAATCCCACCCTGGCGGAAAGAGAAGCCAGTGATCTGCACCTTGTGGTGTCCGGTACAAAGGAAGCGATCATGATGGTGGAAGCCGGCGCCAACGAAGTGCCGGAGGAGACGATCCTGGAAGCGATCATGTTCGCCCATGAAGAGATCAAGAAGATCATCGAATTCATCGAAGAGGTCGTCAAGGAAGTAGGAAAACCGAAGAGAGAAGTCGTTCTTTACAAGGTGCCCGAAGAAATCGAGGCCGCAGTAAAGGAATATGCCTCCGAAAAAATGAGAGCGGCAATCCAGACCTTCGACAAACAGGAGCGGCTTGATAATATGGATGCTGTGGAAAAGGAGACCAAGGAACATTTCGCGGAGATCTACCCGGACAACGGCAAGGATGTTGCCGCAGTTTTATACAATATCACGAAGGAACAGGTCAGAAGCCTCATCCTGGATGACGGCATCCGTCCCGACAACAGAAAAGCCAATGAAATCAGACCGATCTGGTGCGAAACCGGCGTCCTTCCGAGAACACACGGGTCAGGTCTGTTTAAAAGAGGACAGACCCAGGTATTGTCCGTCACCACTCTGGGACCTATCGGCGAAGCCCAGACCATCGACGGCATCGGCGAAGAAGTGGAAAAGAGGTACATGCACCACTATAACTTCCCGCCTTACAGCGTAGGAGAGGCGAAACCGATGAGAAGCCCGGGCAGAAGGGAAATCGGACACGGCGCACTGGCGGAAAGAGCGTTGCTTCCCGTGCTGCCAAGCGTCGAGGAGTTTCCGTATGCCATCAGAGTCGTATCCGAAGTATTATCCTCAAACGGCAGCACTTCCATGGGATCTACCTGCGGAAGCACGCTGTCTCTCATGGACGCAGGCGTGCCGATCAAGGCTCCCGTCTCAGGCATTGCGATGGGTCTGATCGAGAGGGTGGAGCCGGATGGAACCAGCAAGATCGCGATCCTTTCCGATATCCAGGGGATGGAAGACTTCCTGGGAGACATGGACTTCAAGGTTGCCGGCACCGCCAAGGGCGTTACCGCCATCCAGATGGATATCAAGGTCCACGGACTTTCCAGACAGATCCTTCAGGATGCGCTGACCCAGGCCCGCGAAGGCAGAATGTACATCATGGAACAGATGCTGCAAGAGATCGCCGAGCCGAGAAAAGAACTGTCGCCGTATGCGCCGAGGATCATTTCCATGATGATCGATCCGGACAAGATCAGAACCGTCATCGGACCGGGCGGCAAAACCATCAACAAAATTATTGCTGAAACCGGTGTGAAGATCGATATCGATGATACCGGCCTTGTTTATATCGCAGCACCCGATATGGAATCCGCCAACAATTGCGTCAAAGCGATCGAGCTTTTGGTCAAGGAAGTGGAAATCGGTGAAACGTATGAAGGCAAAGTAACCAGAATCATGAATTTCGGAGCATTTATCGAGATCCTGCCCGGAAAGGAAGGACTGCTGCACATTTCCAAGATGGCGAAGGGAAGAGTCGAGAAGGTGGAAGACGTCATGAACATCGGCGACGTCGTAAGAGTAAAAGTCACTGAAATCGACAGCCAGAACAGGATCAACCTTTCCAGAAAAGAGCTTCTGGGCTGATTCCTGTAAAGTCTCGGCTATATCTGATCATTCAGATGTAGTCGTTTTTTTTTGCGCATTCTCCGGGATCTTCCCGCCGCCGGCGCTTTGTAACGGAAGTGTAACTTGAAATGCTTGGAAGCGGAATGTTAGAATGAATAAGCAAATCAATTAAGCAGAAAAAAGTTAGGGGGTTATGGGTCAATGACATTCAGGAACAGCAGAAAAATCACAGCAGGCATCTTAATCTTAGCGATGACGGCGGGAACATTTCTGACCGGCTTTACATATCAGGACGGGATCGGAAATGTGTATTATGAAACAAAATCACAGATTTTCAACGACGCTTACTATTCGGAACAGCTGGCCGGCCACAGCGTAAACGGCATCGAGCGGGCTTATTTTGTAAATGCGGACACGCAGGGATCGGACTTAAAACCCTTCGTGTTTGAAGGCGAAGTCACCGGAACCTATACCATGGACACCATGATACAAACGCTGGAAAGCCAGGGATATCATGTCGTTGCCGGAATCAACGGCGATATTTTTGATACCGCGACAGGAGCTCCGAAAGGGCTGACCATACATGAGGGTAAGATTAAAACCTCGGGATACGCGCCGGAATATGTCATATCGTTTGATGAGGACGGTGCGGCGTCCCTAGAAAAAGTAAATCTGGGATACTATCTGAAGGGGACGATCAATGTGCCGACCACCGTTGAGGTGCCCGTTACGGATCCGGAGCAGCCCTCCGTTCCGGCAGAGCAGCCCGCGGATTCGGCACAGAGCTCAGACGGTACAGTCACAACGCCTCTTGCGGTGACCCAGCAGACGATATACGTGCCGACGGAATACAATGCACCGATCGGTTTCTTCAATATTCCGCACGGAGAAGCGAAAGCACTCCATCTTTACAATCGCCAGTATGCACCTTCGACAAAGACGAACGTCACTTCGGTGGAAGTCATCCTGGACGCCGGTTCGCCTGAGAATACCGAACCGACTGTAGGCGGGACTATCCAGGCAACGGTTCTGGAGGTCAGGAACGGCAACTTCAATACGCCCATCGGAGCGAATCAGTTAGTCCTGTCAGCGGCGGGAGATTCTCCCTATGCGGTGCCGATCTCCCGGCTCATACCGGGAAGTACCGTTGAAATTTCAGTAACGGACTGGAATAACGGCGGACTGACGGACAGTGTGGAAGCGCTGGGCGTTTACTATGTCATGTGCGAGAACGGGCAGTTTGTCTCCAGCGGCACCAACGTGAATCCGAGAACCGCTATCGGGATCAAACCGGACGGATCCATCCTGCTTTACGTGCTGGACGGAAGGCAACCGGGATTTTCAGCGGGTCTGGGACTGACCGATATGGCAAAGCATCTGCTCGCGATGGGCTGCACCACCGTCGTTAACATGGACGGGGGAGGCTCATCGGTGATGAACGTACGGCTTGCCGGAAAAGAATCCACGGCGCTGGAAAAGAATTCGCCTTCCGGCGGAGCCCAAAGAAAGACGACCAACGGCCTTTTCCTTGTATATCAGGACAGGGGAGGGTCAAGAGCAGAGAATTTACATACCTATGCCAGTCAGCCGCTGGCCATGCCCGGCGCCGACATTCAGCTGGCCACCTATGCCTCCAACGACAGGTATGAACCTGTGCCGCTGCGAAACAGCGTGGAATACAGCGTTGACGACTCCCTGGGCACGATCGATGAAAACGGTCTCTTCACCGCTGGCAGCAGGACCGGAACCGCGGTGATCGAAGCGGAAAGCGGCAGACTCAGCACCGAGATAGAGATCAATATCGAAAACGATATTACCTTTACGACCAATGTGCAGAACCTGGTCATCGATCCCGGGAAATCATCCGATATCAATGTGACCGCAAAATTCGGATATGCGCCCATTGCAAGCAAGGACAGCCTCTTTACCTTTGCCTGCGATCCGGCCATAGGAACCATCGACGCCAACGGCCTTTTCCAGGCGGCCGAACAGCCCGGGATATCGGGAAATATCACGGTCTCCTATAACGGGGTGACGAAGACGATCCCTGTTCAGATTGGCGCGTCGATCATAGATTTCAAGGATACCGCGACCCACTGGGCGAGGGAATACATCGGCCGGCTGGCCGCCAGAGGCGTGGTAAACGGGATGGGAGACAACTACTATCTGCCGGATGACGCCCTTACCAGAGCACAATTCCTTGCCATGCTGGCGAAGACGATTTACGGACTGGATGTTTCGCAGGCTGTCCCCGCAGGTTTTGCGGACGTACCGGCTTCGGAGTGGTACTACAATTATATCAACTGGGGCTACGCATGCGGAATCGTCAACGGCATCGATGAAACCACCTTTGCGCCCAACGATAACATCACAAGAGAACAGATGGCGATCATGCTGAACAATTTCACCAGGTATACCGACCTGATCCTGCCGGATACAGGCAGGGAAGCGGTCTTTACCGACAGCGGCATGATCAGCCCTTGGGCTGCGGAAGCCGTCGGCAGGATCGTCTCATCCGGCATCATGGGAGGATATCCGGAAGGCAATTATATTCCACAGGGCAAGGCGACAAGAGCGGAAGCGGCAACGCTCGTATATAAGCTGATCCTCATCAGAGACAATATCGCCAAGGCAAATCAATAATAATGATTCACCCCCGTGCATAGAATGTTTGGGGGTGTTTTTATGAAATCGGGAAAAATTCTTATGGTCGTTGTCTTCACAACAGTTTTTGTCCTTTTTGTTTATCAGGTCGTCTCGCTGGGGATGATCCTTTTCCAACATCATTCCGCCTCGAAGGCTGACAGCCTGGAGAGTCTGGCAGGAGAGGACGACGTTGTGATCCGCAGCGGTCTTCCCAACAGCAATCAGCTCGTCTCAGCTGCAATGTGGACTGGGGCGAGGAGGTGATCCCTGATATGCTGGAGGTGCTTCGGGAGAATGACGTCAGGATTACCTTCTTCATAACGGGAAAATGGGCGGAGCAGCATCCTGATTTATTGAAGCAGATGGCTCGGGACGGTCACGAAATACAGAATCACGGGTACAGCCATAAATTGTGCTCGCAAAATTCTGTTGAAACCGCAAAAGAGGAAATATTAAAAACAGAAAAGGTTATACTGGATTTATTGGGGATCAAAACCCATGTTTTTGCGCCGCCTTCCGGCGATTACGACGAAACTACGGTGGAGCTCTGCAGAAGCCTCGGCTACAAGATGGCCTTGTGGAGCACGGACACCATCGACTGGAGAGAAGGATCCACGGCGGAGGTGATCAAAAACAGAGTATTAAAAAAGAGACTGAACGGCGCGATCGTTCTGATGCATCCGAAGCCGGAAACGGTAAAGGCGCTGCCGGATCTCATTGAAGAAATAAGGGCGCAGAAGATCGACATCGTTCCTTTGTACAGACTGATGCGCTGACGATAAAATGATTCCACCATGAATAAAAACATGTTATAATAATTTCGTGATTAAAATGCGGTAAATACGCGAAAGAACAAGGAAAGTGGTAGGCAAATGATAATAAACAAAACATTGAATTGCGGCGTGCGGATCGTAATGGAGGAAATACCTTATGTACAATCTGTTTCAGTCGGGATCTGGGTGAAGGCAGGCTCCGTTGATGAAACGGCAAAAAACTCGGGTATTTCCCATTTTATTGAGCACATGCTTTTTAAAGGGACAGAAACCAGGAGCGCTAAAAAAATTGCAGAGGATGTGGACAGGATCGGCGGGCAGATCAACGCCTTTACGGGCAAGGAAGCGACCTGCTACTATCTGAAAACCCTATCGAATAATATCGATAAAGCGGCGGATATCCTGATCGACATGTTTCTCAATTCCAGGTTTGACGAGGAGGAGATGGAAAAGGAAAAGAGAGTCATCTGCGAGGAAATCAAGATGATCGAAGATTCTCCGGAGGACGACGCTCACGACATCATCAGCGAACTGATCTTTAAGGGCAATCCGCTGGCGAAATCCATTATCGGTACGCCGAAGTCCCTTCAGGGCATCACACGGAAGATGATCAAAAAATATATCGAGGAAGAGTATACGAGAGACAACATCGTCATATCCGTCTGCGGCAGTTTTGACCCCGAGCACGTCTGTGAACTCTTCGACTGCAAGCTGGTAGCTTTACGAAACAGCAAAGCGGTGAAGAAGTTCGGGGAGGCGGAATATAAGCCAAGTTATAAAGTTAAGGTGAAAGATATCGAGCAGTCGCATATCTGTCTGGGTCTTAAGGGATTGTCCCTTGACGATGAACGGTATTATTCCCTGGTGCTTCTGAACAACATCATGGGCGGAAGTATGAGCTCCAGGCTCTTTCAGAACATACGGGAGGAAAAAGGTCTGGCTTATTCCGTTTATTCCATGTCCAGTTCCTTCAGCAATACAGGTTATTTCAATATTTACGCCGGCGTCAGCCATGACAGGATCAGGGATGCCATCATCGGGATCCAGGATGAGCTGAAATCGCTGAAATGCGGCGGAGTCACAACGGAGGAGCTGCAGACTGCAAAAGAGCAGATGAAGGGCAGCTATATCTTCAGTCTGGAGAATGTCAACGGCCGCATGTTTTCCATCGGTAAAAACATGCTGCTGCTGAATAAAATTTATACGCCGGAAGAAGTCATGGCGAGCATCGACGCCGTAACACCGGAAGATATCAGAGAGGTTTCCCTGATGATCACCGATATCCAGAATTACTCCGGCGTTCTCATCGGACGGAACAAGGTCGATTTAAAGAAGATCATACAGTCGTAGGAGTGGGATATGGAACGCATCAAGATCAAATATCTCAATCGGGACGTCAAGAGACTGGAGTATATCGACGGCAAATCGGACTGGATCGATCTGAGATCCGCAGAGAGAGTCGAGTTGAAAGCGGGAGAATACCGGCTGATCCATCTCGGCGTCGCGATGCAGCTGCCCGAAGGCTATGAAGCCCATATCGTACCGAGAAGCAGCACATTCAAGAATTACGGGATCATACAGACCAACCATCTCGGCGTCGTCGATAATCAATACTGCGGGCCGAATGACTGGTGGCACATGCCGGTCTATGCGGTTCGGGATACAGTAATCGAGGCAGGCGACAGGATCTGTCAGTTCCGGATCCAGAAAAACCAGCCGGCCATCGAATTTGAGGAGACGGATGAATTGGAGGCACAGGATCGGGGCGGCTTCGGAAGTACGGGAACAAAGTAAAAAAAAGGAATGAAAAGAGAGGAAAGAGTATCGGATTCGATACTCTTTTGTGTCATGGGAATCCTCTGAATAATATATTGATGATATATTATTGTCATAGCCCTGAGGAGTATAAAGATCATGAAGAATTTATTTGATGAACGGTGTATTACATACAGTCAGATGAATCTGATCAATAATTTAAGGATTTTTTTCAGAAGATTTTCCATTTGGATCAGGGCCTATATCATCAGCAGATATGTCGGAGTAGGGACAGAAGAGGAGCTGTTTGGCCGTTTGTATCTGGAATCTATCGATTTCGGAGATATCCTGCATGTCATTTTCGGGCGAGAGCTGGCAGCACAGTTTACATTATTACTGAACCAGTTTACCTTCATATTAAGGGATCTCATCACAGCGCAGCTTGCGGGAAACACGGAAGCTGTCAACGAAAATGTGAACAGACTCTATCAGAACTTTGATGAAATCGCTGAATTTCTGGCTTCCATCAATCCATACTTCGATGTAAACGAGTGGAAGAACATGCTTCACACTTATTTGCAATATATCCTCGAAGATGCAAATATGTTTATTATCGGAAATTTCGAGGAGGCAATTGCAATCAATGACCGCCTCCTTGAGATTACCGAGCAAATGGGATATGTTTTCGCCGAGGGGCTCTTCGATTATATGACATCCGGTTCGCCGGGCGCTCCGCCCGAGGGCGGTGAGGGATGTTTTACGCTTGAACAATTGAATGATATCAATAGAATAAGATCGATTTGGTTTGATCTTGTGACCTGGGTCAGAAATCTCATGCTGAGCAAGTATTTCAGGATCGGAAATGAGGATGCGGTCCTTGCCCGTCTGAGGCGCGTTCCCGTCGACTTTCTGGATGCGCTGAGGAATGTCTTTGGAGATCTCCCGGTATTCACCAGCTACCAGCAGGAATTCGATACCTATGTCGATTTGATCGATGCATTGATCAATGCGCATATGGAAGGAAGTACGGAAGAAATCAACCGGATCACGCAGCGTCTTTATCTGGACGCCGATCGAAGAGCCGCCTTTTTTTCCTCGCTTTATCCCGAATTCTGGGATGAGAACGAGGTGAGAACCAGGTTGTATAACAATCTCAGGAGCACGCTGGATGAATCGACATCGTTTCTGGCAGAGGATTTTGCCAGAAACATGGATATATACAGTACGCTTCTTGATCAGGCGGAAAGCATAAGCGATTTTGTCGCGGAAGGTCTGGTCCGATATATCGAATCTCAGCGGCAAAGCAGTTAGGAGAAAACATATTGACATTTATCTATATATTGGATTAAGATAAGACATAGATGTTCATCTATGTCTTTTTATTGGGGAGGAATCATTCATGGGTGGAAAACCTTCTGATATCGATTACCAAGGTTATGCATCAATGATGAAGGCGCTGGGCGATGAAACCAGAGTTAAAATATTTGATATGCTTTCCGTCGGGGAGCTTTGCGCATGCAAGTTGCTTGAGGAGTTTAACATTACTCAGCCGACCTTGTCATACCATATGAAAATTCTGTGCGACAGCGGTCTAGTAAACGGAAGAAAGGACGGTATCTGGATGAGATACACGATCAACAAGGATTCGTTTGAGAATCTAAGAGGTTTCCTTGATCATGCGGAGCCGTCAAGGGCTGATGATTGTTCAGATTACAACGAATCATATCCAAAGGAGGATAAAAAATAGAATATGAGTACTGACAAACAGGCAAGACTGTCCTTCCTGGACAGATATCTGACGCTGTGGATTTTCATTGCCATGGCAGCCGGCGTATTGGCCGGCTATCTTTTCCCGTCGCTGGCGACTGCGCTGGAAGGAATGAGCACAGGGACCACTTCATGGCCTATCGCAGCCGGCTTGATCATTATGATGTATCCGCCCCTTGCCAAGGTCAAATATGAAGAAATCGGCAGGGTTACGGAGAATAAAAAGGTATTCGGATTCTCACTGCTGCAGAACTGGATCATCGGGCCGTTATTGATGTTTCTGCTCGCCGCGGTATTTCTCCCGGACATGGCGGATTATGCTGTGGGACTGGTTATTATAGGACTGGCGCGCTGTATCGCCATGGTTATCGTCTGGAATACCCTTGCAAAGGGCGATAACGAGTATTGCGCGGCGCTGGTGGCATTGAACTCTGTCTTCCAGATATTGCTTTACTCGGTCTACATCTATTTCTTTGTGACTCTCGTCCCGAAGCTGCTTGGGCTTTCCTTCGGCGGAATGGCAGTGGACATCAGCATGGGCGACGTCGCAAAAAGTGTTTTGGTTTATCTTGGAATCCCTTTTACAGCCGGCTTGCTCACCAGATTTTCACTTTTATCCCTGAAGGGGAAGGAATGGTATGAGAAGGCTTTCATACCGAAGATTTCGCCGGCAGCGTTGATCGCATTGCTTTATACCATCGTAATCATGTTTACGCTGAAAGGGCAGTATATTGTACAGCTTCCGATGGACGTCGTCCGGATTGCGATTCCTCTGCTGATCTACTTTGCCGTCATGTTTTTTATTAGTTTCTTTATGTCATTGAAAAGTGGTTTCCAATATGACCAAACGGTTACTCTGGCATTCACAGCGGCCAGCAACAATTTTGAGCTTGCCATCGCCGTCACGGTTTCCATTTTTGGGATCGGAAGCGGTCAGGCTTTTGCAGCCGTTATCGGACCGCTTGTTGAAGTGCCGGTTATGATCGGACTTGTCAATATAGCGTTGCGATTCAAAGATAAGTACTATGACAGCATGGGAAATCCGGAGCGTAGCTGAGGGAACCATTTTCATTCCCGGCGAATATGATAATCATAGTAACCATGAAAGGAATGAAAGAAATGAATGGTTTTGATCATTCGACGGATTATGGCCCCAGTCCGCTTGTAGTGAATATAGAAGAAGTAACAAAACAGAACCGTGCCTTCCGCTCCGCATTATGGACAGGGGAACATTTTCAGCTGACTTTGATGAGTATCAGGCCGGGAGAAGATATCGGTCTGGAGATTCACCCGGACGTAGATCAATTCTTAAGAATTGAAGAAGGCCGGGGTTTGGTCAGAATGGGGAAGCAAAGAGATCGACTGGATTTTCAGGAAAGAGTATCCGATGATTTTGCGATCATCATCCCCGCTGGTACATGGCACAATGTTATCAATACGGGCCTCATGCCCCTGAAATTGTACTCGATCTATGCGCCGCCCCAGCATCCATGGGGCACTGTTCATGAGACAAAAAAAGATGCGGAGGCAGCGGAATAAGACGACGATATTCCTCATCTACGGGAGCGTTTCTGCCATCAAGGAATGCTCCTTTTTTCATCCGCCTTCATATACTGTAGTATTAAATATAGGAGGTTGACATGATGAACAAGGAGGAAAGCTCATTAACTGCAGGGAAGAACGGCCCCGTTCTGCTGCAGGATGTCCGGCTCATTGACAAACTGACCCGGTTTGTACGGGAAGGGATTCCTGAAAGAGTGGTCTTTGCCAAAGGAACAGGCGCCCACGGCTATTTCAGGGTTTATATGCCGATGAGCGATTTCACGAAGGCCGCGTTTTTACAGAATCCTGAAAAGAAGACTCCTGTTTTTGTCAGATTTTCAACGATGACGGGATCCAAAGGATCTGCTGATACGATTAGGGATGTGAGAGGTTTTGCAGTAAAATTCTATACAACCGAAGGAAATTACGATCTGCTCTGTACCAGCCTGCCCGTCTTTTATATACGCGACGCGATCCACTTTCCCGAGCTCATGCATGCATTGAAGCCTTCTCCGAGCACGAATATTATTGAGCCTGCACGATTCTGGAAATATATTTCGGAAACACCGGAAGCCACACATATGATAACCTGGCTGTTTTCGGACAACGGGACGATGAAAAGCTATCGTCACATGGAAGGGTACAGCGTAAATACTTACATCTGGGTATCGTCAAACGGCCAGAGACAATTGGTCAGATATCATTGGAAACCGCTCCTTGGAGTAAAAAATATCACAAGACAGGAGGCCGAGTTTCTGGCGGGCTTTGATCCCGATGCAGCCGCCAGAGATTTATGCGATTCCCTGGAAAGGGGCGAGCCTACGGAATACGAGCTCAACGTGCAGCTTATTCCTTACGATAAGCAGGATCAGTATGATTTCGATCCGCTTGATCCCACCAAGATCTGGCCTGAAAGTCTTGTGCCGCTTTTCAAAGTGGGAAAAATGACCTTGAACAAGGCTACGGAAAATTATCAGGAGGAAGTGGAAAAGGCCGCGTTTTCTCCGGCCAACATCGTACCGGGAATCGAATTTTCCTTTGACCGACTGCTGCAAGGCAGTATTTTCTCCTCCCTGGATGCGCAAAGATACCGCCTGGGACCAGACTTTGAACAGTATCCGGTCAACCGGGCCCGGTATCCCACCACCGCAATGTTGATCCAATCAAGGGCGCCTGCGCCGATCCAGGTACAGGGCAGCGTGGAAAGAACTCAGCCGGTAAAAGGAGATGATTTTGCTCAGGCGGGGGAACGATACCGGAGCATGTCTCCGAAAGAGCAGGATCATTTGGTCGATAATATCATAGATCATATGTTGTTTGTTGATGACAGGATTCAGAAAAAGGTCGTTGAATATTTCATACAGGCAGATGAGGAGTTTGGCAAAAGGGTCGCCCAGGGACTCGACTTTTAACGGCCGCGTCAGGGTACGCCATATCAAGCTGACGCCTGCGGTTTTGGATTTCGGCAAGTGAATAGCCAAATCCAAAACCGTCATGAAAAACGGCTTTTCGCGTTTGGAAGATTCCGCTTTACTATTTTATAACGGAAAGGTAAAATGAAATATAATCTTTCATTTTACTGATCGGAGAAGAGAATGATATTAAGGGAAGAACTTGAAAAAAGGGAATATGAGATATTATCGCCCTTTGCAGCCAAGGCTGCGGAAACGAAGGGCAGGCGGATCGAGGAAGCGAAATGCGAGGTGAGGACCGATTATCAGCGGGACAGAGACCGGATCGTCCATTCAAAAGCCTTCCGCAGGCTTATGCACAAAACACAGGTATTTCTGGCTCCGGAAGGCGATCACTTCCGGACCCGGCTGACTCATACGCTGGAGGTATCCCAGATTGCCAGGACCATTGCCAGGGCACTGGCGTTGAATGAAGATCTGACGGAAGCCATCGCGATGGGCCACGACCTGGGTCATACGCCCTTTGGACATAACGGCGAGGATTTTCTCAATGAACGGCATCCCGGAGGCTTCAAACACAGCGTTCAGAGTCTGCGCGTCGTCGATGTGCTGGAATCATCATTCAGAGGCAGAGGGATGAATCTGACTTTTGAAGTGCGGGACGGAATTCTGAATCACACGGGGGATGTTACGCCGGCAACCCTGGAGGGGCAGATTGTGAAGATCAGCGACCGGATTGCCTACATCAACCACGATATCGACGATGCCGTACGGAGCGGCGTCATTAAAAAGACGGATCTCCCAAAGGACTGTGTCGAGGTTCTGGGCTGTGACCATCGAACAAGAATCAATACCTTGGTCTGCGACTTAATCAATAACAGCGACGGCCGGGATCGTATCATCATGAGCGACGAATGCCGTTTCTACATGGACAAGCTCAGATCTTTCATGTTTGAAAACGTATATCACAGCAAAATAGTAAAAAAGGATGAAGAATTGGACAAAGTCAAAAATATGATCTTTTCACTCTATGACTATTTTATCAGGAATCCGAAGGGGCTGCCGGTTGAAACCCGGGAAATGATCGGTGAATTCGGGATCAATGAAGTGGTAAAGGACCACATCGCCGGCATGACGGACCGCTATGCGCTGAACAGATACAGCGAACTGTTCATTCCAAAGGGATGGAAATGAAAATATGCCGCCTATATGCGGCATTATTTTTTTAAAAAATTTTTTTTGAAAAAAAGGAATGGGACTACTTATGTCGAATATGTACATGAAACAATTGTGTTGAGGCGGAGATAAACGTGGGTGTGGGATTAAGTGAAAACATAGTTGATGATATCAAAAGCAGGTGCAATATCGTTGATGTGATCGGACGCCACGTAGCCTTGAAAAAAGCGGGGAGCAATTATAAGGGCATCTGTCCGTTCCACAATGAAAAGACGCCTTCTTTTGTTGTCTCTGAAACAAAGCAGATCTTCACCTGTTTCGGCTGCGGCGCCGCGGGCGATGTGATCGAATTTGTCCAGAGATACCATAACCTGGACTTCCCCGGAGCCATTGAAAAGCTTGCCGGCGAATACGGCATTGAAATCAAGAGCAGCAGTTTTCGGGGGGAGAGGGAAAGAGCCGTTCTATATGAAATCAACCGGGAAGCGGCAGCCTATTTCTATAGGGCTTTTACGAAGGCGCCGAATGCCGGATTCGAATACATGAAGAAACGCGGCATTGAACCAGCAACGCTGAGAAAGTTCGGAATCGGTTATGCCGACGGAGAGTGGGACAGCCTCTATCAGTATTTCATGGAAAAAGGGACAGATCAGAAGACCCTGCTTGAACTTGGGCTCATATCTTATTCAAACGGAAAATATTATGACAAATATAGAGACAGAGTCATTTTTCCGATCATCAATACAAGGGGAAAGGTCATCGGATTCGGCGGCAGAGCTCTTGGCGACGGGACGCCAAAATATCTGAATTCTTCGGAATCACCAGTTTTTCTCAAGAAAAACAACTTGTACGGATTAAACTTGACCAGACAGGATATAAATAAAGAAAATCAGGTGATTCTCGTGGAAGGCTATATGGATGTCATTTCTCTGTATCAGCACGGCGTCCGCAATGTATCGGCTTCTCTGGGAACCGCACTGACGGAGAGCCAAGTTGATATGCTGAAGCGTTATACAAAAAACGTGATCCTGGCCTATGACTCGGATCAGGCAGGTCAGGCAGCCGCGCTGCGCGGTATGGATATCCTGCACAAAAAAGGCTGCAAGGTAAAGGTGCTCCAAATCCCCGATGGGAAGGATCCCGATGAATTTATCAAAAAGAACGGAAAGGACGAATTTTTACAACTGGTTCAAAACGCCATGCCCTTTGCCGATTATAAGATTCACCTGTTAAAGCAGAGGCTGGATCTTTCTACGACGGAAGGAAGCGTAGAATTCCTGCAGGAAACGGCGAAGGTTTTAAAGGAACTGAGTCCGGTTGAAGCTGATATCTATATTAAAAAAATCGCCCGGGAAACAAAAATTTCCGAAGGTGCTATAAGACTGGAGATTAATGGCAATAATAATACCGAAAATGCAAGAAACGCAGGAAGACTGCAGGTAAGTGAGACGGTAAAGGGGCAGCTGCAGAATGACAAGAGCATCGGAACAGGCAGTGAGATAGAAAAAAATCTGATCCGGCTGATGCTGATAAAGAGCAGCTATGTCGCGAGAGTGAAGCCCTTTGAATGGGTATTCAAGAGTCCGTCCGCATATAAGATCTACGAGATGATCCTTTCTGTCTATAAGGAGGACGAAGAGATCGATCTGAAAAAGCTGGCGGACAGTTTGGATGAGGTAGACAACCGTCTGCTGCAGGATATTATCGATAATATCCAGATTGCAGATAAGGATGAACAGATATTCCAGGATTGTGTTTCGGCAATTGAAACGGCCAGGTTAGAGAAACGTGAGAGGGAAATCATCCAGATGATTTCCGTATTGGATGATGATACAGACAGAGAAGAAATCGAAGCCCTTACAATGGAACAGATGAATATACGAATGAAAATACAGAAAGCGAAGAACAAGGATAGAAGGTAGGTGGTATTTGCATGAGCTATGAAGAAAGCCAGGATGAAAAGAAATTTGAATATGTAAACGAGTTGCTGGAAAAGGCGAAGAGCAAGGGTTCCATTTCATATAGAGAAATATCGGACTGCTTGGAAAACGTGGATATGGATAAGGATCAGATGGATGATCTTTATGACACTTTGATTTCTATGGGTATAGAAATCGTTTCCGAGGTGGATCCCGACGATTTTGAAATTATTGCGTTGGAACACGACGAGGACGTTGAGGCTTCGTTGGATGATATAAATCTTGCAGATGGTGAAATCGACTTGGAAGCGACTCTTCCAAAGGGGATCGCCGTCGACGATCCTGTCAGGATGTATCTGAAGGAGATCGGGAAGGTCCCGCTGCTGTCGGCGGAAGAGGAAATAGACCTCGCCAAGCAGATGGAGCTGGGCGATGAAGACGCAAAGAAGCGGCTCTGCGAAGCGAACTTGAGACTGGTCGTCAGTATAGCAAAACGGTATGTCGGCAGAGGCATGCTTTTCCTGGATCTGATCCAGGAAGGAAATTTAGGATTGATTAAAGCGGTAGACAAATTTGACTGGAGAAAAGGGTACAAATTCAGTACATATGCTACCTGGTGGATCCGACAGGCGATTACCCGGTCCATTGCGGATCAGGCAAGAACCATCAGAATTCCGGTGCATATGGTTGAAACGATCAATAAATTAATCCGTATTTCCAGACAGCTGCTGCAGGAGTTCGGCAGGGAGCCTACTCCTGAAGAGATCGCAGCGGAAATGGATATTTCCGAGGAAAAGGTAAGGGAAATATTGAAAATCGCACAGGAACCCGTTTCGCTAGAAACGCCCATCGGAGAGGAAGAAGACAGCCATCTGGGCGACTTCATACCGGATGACGATGTTCCCGCCCCGGCGGAGGCCGCTGCCTTTTCCATGCTGAAGGAACAGCTCGTGGAAGTTCTGGATACGTTGACAGACAGGGAACAGAAGGTCTTGAAGCTTCGGTTCGGACTTGACGACGGACGCGCGCGGACGCTGGAGGAAGTCGGCAGAAGATTCGACGTAACCCGAGAACGAATCCGTCAGATTGAGGCTAAAGCTCTCAGAAAACTGCGTCACCCAAGCAGAAGCAAAAAATTAAAGGACTATCTCGAATAAACAGGAGCCATCCTCGCAACGGATGGCTTTCTTACATAGGAGGCTTTTCAAATGATCAAATTATCGGACAGACTTCAGAAGATAGCAGATTTTATCGAGCCGGGAGAATCCGTAGCGGACATCGGTACCGATCACGGATTCCTGCCTGCGGCACTGTGGGAACGTGGTAAAAGCCCTCGCATCATTCTGAGCGATATCAACCCCGGCCCTCTGAAAAAGACAACGGCCAATCTGGACCGATTCTTTCCGGGTAAGGAGTTCGATATCCGGATCGGGAGCGGTATCCGGACGTTAAAGCCTGCAGAGGTCGACGTCGTCGTGATCGCCGGGATGGGCGGCCTGCTCATTGCGGAAATCTTGGGGGATGATCCGGAAAAAGCGAGGAGTTTTAAGAAATTGATTCTTCAGCCTAGAAATGCCCAGAACAAGCTGAGAGCCTGGTTGCTGGAAAACGGATTTGCGATCCGCGACGAAGCGCTTGTCAGGGAGAGAAAATATCTTTGCGAAATTATTCTGGCCGCGCCCGGCGGTCCGGTCCTGAAAAAGAATCCCGACGACATCGATCTTGAGATCAGCCCGATTCTTTTTGAAAAAAAAGACCCGCTTCTGGTTGAATTTATTGAAAATAAGATTAGAATAGAAAGTAGAGTTTATATGGAGATCGAGGCAGGAGCAACCAGGAATAAGGACGAAAAACTGAAAAGATCCAAGGAACGCATGGAAGCACTGCATGAGTTGCAAAGGAGGAGTGAGTATTAATGGGTATGAAGATGAGTGAGTTGATTGCGGAGATTGAAGTCATTGCTCCCAGAGAGATGGAGGAGGAATGGGATAACAGCGGAATGCAGATCAACATGGGAAACCAGGAGGTAAATCGTGTTCTGGTAGCGCTGGAGATCACAAAGGGTGTGATTGCCGAAGCGATGATGAAAGATATCGATTTTATCATTACCCATCATCCGCTGTTATATAATAAAATCGACGTGGTAGACAATAATCTGATTACCGGAAACTATATCATTGATCTCATCAAGGCAGGAATTTCCGTGTATTCCGCCCATACGACCTTTGATGACGCTTTTGGAGGCAACAACGAGTACCTGGCGGACCTCCTGGGATTATCGAGGATCAGAAAGATTAAAAATAAACGTCCTGACAGAAAGGGCGATGTAAGAGAGTATGTCGTCGGCAGAATGGGTGATTTTCCGGAGCCCATTACGATGGAAGCCGCGTGCCGTCTGGTGGAGAAAACGCTGGATGTAAAGGGCGAGTTGAAGACCGTAGGAGATTCCAATAAGATCATTCGCACCGTCGGCTTGTGCACCGGCTCAGGGGGTGACTCCATGGCCGCCGCCATCAAGAATGGCTGCGATCTGTTCATCACAGGCGACGTCAGACATCACGAAGCGCATATCGCCATTGAAAAGGGAATCTGCGTCATCGACGCGGGCCATTACGGAACGGAGAAGATCTTTGCTGAGAACTTCGCGGATAAACTGAGGAAAAATGTGGGATCGGTTATTCAAATCATAGAATCGGAAATTAATACAAATCCGTTTAAAAATATGATATAATAACAAAGTTATCATGTTTACCGAGTCCATATAATATGATATAATTTTTATCGTGAGTAAGCCAGACAATCGCGTGGATACTTGATATTCATGAGGAAAGTCCGAGCTCCACAGGGCAAGGGTGCCAGATAACGTCTGGTGAAGGTGACTTTAAGGAAAGTGCAACAGAAACACACCGCCGATGGCCGCAAGGCACAGGCAAGGTTGAAATGGTGAGGTAAGAGCTCACCGGCAGCATGGTAACATGCTGGCCGTGTAAACCCCACCCGGAGCAAGACCAAGCAGGGCGCAAAAGGCGGCGGCCCGTCGCTGCCCGTTAGGTAGGTCGCTTGAGCGTATTGGTGACAATACGCCTAGATAGATGATTGTCGAATACAGAACTCGGCTTATAGGCTTGCTCACACTAAAAAATGATAAATGTTGAAAATAAGCATTTATCGGTTTAAAACTTCCTGAAAAAGTTCAAGTCTTTTGGACCAAAACCATTGGACTTGCTCGAAGAGAGGAAGTTTTTTTATGGAAAAATCGGATGACAGGAGATATTAAAATTGAAAAAGAATGGGCTAGTTTTTTTACTTGTATTTCTTTTATTTATATCCTTATCCGGATGCAACTCGCAGCCGCCTGAAGACCAAAACCGAGGATCTTCTCAAAATACCCCAATTGATAATATTAATGATACGGGAAAGGTTTCTGATCCTGATATCGCTGTCGACACTCCGGCTCAATTCGATGGATATCGGATGGTTTCGGTTGATGGCGGTGACATGAGCGGCCACAGAGAAGCGAATGTTGTCGTTGACATCGGATTTGGTGATCGGGAATACTGGGCTTACACGAACGAATATGGCCAACTCGTCAGGGTTGTGGCTAAGGAGATCATCCTGCAAGATGATAACAGAGAGCCTGTGACTCCGGACGGCCGGTATTATGATGATGAAGCCAATGTCCCGGGAACGGAGCTTCCGGATTACGATCAAGGTCATGTTATCGCGGATTCCCTCGGCGGGGTGTCCAATGCGTACAATATTACGCCCCAGAACAGTGTCCTCAATCGCCATGGCGATCAGGCATACATGGAAAAAGTAATTCGTGATGCGGGTGGGTGTACCAACTTTGAAGCTATCATTACTTACCCTGATACCAAAACCCAAATCCCGTCGCATTATCATTACACGTACACAATAAACGGAAATGTGATTGTGGAGGACTTTGATAACGACAATCCAGACAAAATTAATAAACCGCTTATTGAACAATCGACTGACAGAGCGCCTGCGCCTTCTCCGTCGTCAGGCGATCATGGTCTTGCTGCTGTTGACGCGAACGGGGATGGAAGGGTGACGATCAAAGAAGCAAAGGCCGCTGGGTTTAAAATGCCGATTACGCGGGATCATTGGTTAAATTTAGATATAAATTAAGAGGATAGTTAGTCTACTATGGAGACTATAAGAGTCTTTTTTTTGCATATTTATGGATTAAATAATTATTGAAAACTTAGTTTAATAAGTATAAAATAAAGATATGGTAATAATTATTATAAGTAGAATCACTATTGTTAAACACAATTAGTTGGAGATATTTATGAAGGTAGAACAAATACCGATGGGGAATAGAAAAGTATACCTGCTTATTGATTCGAATGGAATGCCCGTTGAACCCGTTGCGAAGTTCATGAAATATCACTATAACCAGGAGAGTAGTAGTAATACTTTACAGACTTACTGTATAGCCTTGAAGTATTACTTTATATATTTGGAGCAAATAGGAATTGACTATCAGCAAGTTAGCTTTCAAACATTATCTGACTTCGTTGCTTGGCTCAGAAATCCATATGAAAGCAATAAAGTGATACCTCAAAAAAATGAGAAGGCTAAGCGTAGTAAAAGAACAGTGAATACTTACATTTCTGCCGTATCATCATTTTGCGTATTCCGGAACATCCGGACAGCGAATCCGGAAACATCCGGACACGAAACCGGAAGTATCCGGACACTTTGCCGGCTAAATTGATTGTAAAATAATTGCTGCTTTTCGGCAACAAATATTGTCAGTATTTAGAGTTCATCAATGCCTCGCATTTTCTTGGCAGCCATAACTTCTCTCATCGAAACCTTTGAATCAAGTTCGAGGATATAGGAGTTATGGATGATCCGGTCCATGATCGCATCGGCTATGGTAGGATCGGGGAAAAGCTCATACCACTGACCATGAGATATTTGCCCGGCCAGGATCATAGAACCTCTGTTGTAGCGGGATTCTGCAATCTCCAGAATGTCACGGCTTTCCTCAAGACTGTATGATTTCAGCCCCATATCATCAAGGATCAGGAGACGGGTGCTTTGAAGTCCTTTCATAAATTTTGAGTATTGATTATGAGCTTTTGCATCCTGGATTTCCAGAAGCAATTCCGGAATCCTGTAATATTTAACGGTATATCCTTTCCTGCAGGCATTGCTGCCAAAGGCACAAATCAGATAGGTTTTACCGCATCCGGTCTTACCGGTAGTGATGATATTCAGTGATTTCTCAATAAAGCTGCAGCTTGCAAGTTCAAGGATAGATTGCTTCTCGATCGCTCTGTTTGCGGAGTATTCGATGCCCTCGATGCTGGCGTTTAAGCCGAGAGAGGCATTCCGAAGCAGGCGCTTGATCTTGGAGTTCTTCTTGGCCATCCACTCTTTTTCGACCATAAGGCCAAGCCGCTCTTCAAAGGACAGCCCAAGATCGGACGGATCAGGCTCGCTCAGCATCTGAGCCATGGCCTTAAGCTTCATATCCCGGAGTTTTTCGATGGTTTGATTGTTAAGCATTCAT
>Ga0116191_1001219_pt1 | contig 21110 bp, 20 predicted proteins | sample AD_UKC111_MetaG_FD_89897 | JGI IMG/M metagenome (GOLD analysis project Ga0116191, IMG submission 89897) | Active sludge microbial communities of municipal wastewater-treating anaerobic digesters from Hong Kong - AD_UKC111_MetaG | ecosystem: Engineered > Bioreactor > Anaerobic > Digestate... | reverse complement strand
CTACCGTGCCCACTTTTTGGCCGATAGAAAGGCCTACTCATATAACAAGTGGCTGTTGGGATCCTATAAAAATTACATACCCAATAACTATAACTTAGGTTATCAGCTGGTTAGCTTTGGTAAGTTTAAGTATGGGATTAATACATGGCCAAAAGTTGTAAACCATGTGGCCAAGTATCCTTTTACAGCTATTCCATTTTATTTTGGTGTGAAGCAAAATACAGGACTTTCGGCTAGAAAGTTGGCCGATAGCACCTTTGCATACCTGAGTAGCAGGTGGAAGGCCGATACACTTGACCGATACCTTTCGGCCGTTAATCATCCTGTTAGAATGCCTAAGTCTTATACCAGCTACCTTTACCCGTACAAGCTGAATGACTCCACCATACTGGCCTACCGAACCTCACTAAAAGACATACCGGCGTTTGTTGAAATAAACCTGAACAGCCAAAGGGTTAAGGAACTTTGCTACCCCGGGTACCTCCTTGGTCGTCCTGCCTACTCGGACAGCCTTATTGTTTGGGCTGAATATCAGCCTCATGCCCGATGGGAGTACGAGGACTTTAGCAAGATATACGGTTTAAGGCTAGCGGACTTAAAAAAAATTGAACTAAGTGGGAAGGGCAAATACTTTTCGCCAGCCATTATTAATGCAGACAGCTCAGTTCTATGCATTACCTACAGTCCTGAAGGTATCTTTAAGCTGGTTTCCATTGGGAAAAACTTTGTGGAGCGAAAATTGTTGAGTTTTCCTAGTGAATACGAAGTTCAGGAGCTTTCGTTCGATAGAGATACCCGAATGCTATATGCCCTTGTCGTTACGCAGCAGGGTAAGGAAATAGTTACCGTGGATAAAAACAAATCATTCCATGTTGTTTACGGGCCTACTTTTGATGATGTTAACTCAATATACGCCTTTGACAGTACGGTGATTTTTAGCGCTACGGATGGGGATGTAGAAAATATATATTTGCATAATAACTTAACAAACAGCACAGTAAAAATTTTTAATTCAAGATATAGCTCTAGGTATTGTTCAGTTACTATAAACCATGAGCTTATTTTTTCTGATTATACTCCTGATGGTTATACGATAGGAACATCAACTATTGATTTAGATAATAAGAAAAATGAGTTGATAAACAATAATGTAAATTATAGCTATCCAAATTTGACATTAATTGGTAAGGGTTCTGTAGTGGTTGATACCCTTCAAATTAGCGATTCGGTATTTACCTCTAAACCCTACAAGGGGGTGGGAACACTCTTTAACGTGCATAGCTGGATGCCTTTTTTCTTCAACTTAGATGGGAATGAAGTTACCTCAATTAAACCGGGAGTAATGCTACTTTCTCAAAACCTTACCGGAACCCTTACTTCCAGTATTGGTTATGGGTACGGAAATTCTCACCTTTTTCATGCAGATGTAACCTACTACGGATTTTGGCCGGTTTTGTCGCTGCAATTTAACCTCTACGATGAAAATGCCTATCTTTATAGAGTTGCCGGCAACCCTATTTTCCCCAATGACCAAAGATGGAAGGCAACGCTAAACATGTACTTGCCACTAACGCTTGCCAACAGCAGTTTCCAAACCTACCTGCAACCCTTTTCTGACCTAACCCTGTCGAATGATTATCTTTTTTCTTCCAGCGACTCCAGCTACCATAGTGGTATTGGCACGGTCAACAGCGGAATCTACTTTCATAGGCTACGGAAAATGGCACATCGGGACTTACAACCCAGGTTGGGTCTGGTTTTCAGGCTTAACCTCGTAAACGCACCCTTTAATAAAAATTCCCTTGGGTCGCTACAGGCGGCAAACCTAAAAATATTACTACCCGGCTTGCTTGCGAACCAAGGATTAAAATTCTCAGCTGCATGGCAAAACCAAAACCTGAAGCAGTACTATTTGGAAAACCAGATTACCTTTCCCCGTGGAATTTCTGAGACCGTTTCGAAAAGCTACCTTGGAGCGTCGGCCGATTACATTTTCCCGTTAATCAACCCGGATCTTTCCTTACGTGCAATAGCTTACATCAAGCGAATTTCGGTGAACCTATTTTACGACTATGCCCGAAATTCCTACCTATGGGTTAAAAACAGCAATAAAATTGATGCACACGACAACCTCACCTCGTGTGGTTTCGAGATCATCACCGACTTCCACCTGTTTAGATTTCGATACCCGTTCCGAATGGTTATTCAGCAAGCATTTACCGGAAGCGATTGGAACCCTTACACAAATGTTAGCTTAACATTGGATGTTTACGGAGGATTTTGGGGCAGCAATGTTAAACGAACCTTGCATCGCTAACTTTCGTATATACAACCACAACTCGCAATGGAATGGGCAATAGTATAAACGAAAAATCAGTCCTGCGAAGTGAAATTAAGCAGCTGAAGGCACTAGTTGAACCTGAGAAGAACGTAGAACATGCAAGAAAGGTTTTTGCAGCCGTTGAATCTATGGAGGAGTTTAAGCAGGCTAAAACAGTTCTGGCATTTTGGTCGCTTCCCGACGAAATTTTTACTCATGATTTTTTGTTGAAATGGGCGGTTTTAAAACGCATTGTACTGCCCGTTGTAGTAGGTGATGACCTGGAACTAAGGCTATTTAACGGTGAGGAAAATCTGGTTAAGAGTTCAAATTTCAGTATCTTTGAGCCCTCCAAAAACGATTTGGTTGAGCCGGGTGAAGTTGATTTTGCCATTATTCCCGGCGTGGCATTCGATTTGCAAGGAAACAGGCTTGGTAGGGGTAAGGGTTTTTACGATAAGCTTTTGCCAAGGCTTAATGGGATCGTAAAGGTTGGTATCGGGTACAGCTTTCAGCTGGTGGGGCAGGTCCCCCATACGGAGCATGACATTCCGGTTGACAGGGTGGTGTGTATGTAGTTTTCTTTTAATTTATAAGTATTGACAAGATGATGATGAAAATGAAGTTTAGCAGCCTCTTTCGGGGAAAATATTACGGGATGAAACCAATACTAAGCAGGTATTACCTGTGCTTCCTGCTTGTTCTTGCCACGCTGGTAACCCGGGGCCAAATTCCCAATGGTTACTACTCAAATGCCGAGGGTAAAACCGGTGCCGAGCTGAAAACGGTTTTATATAACATCATTAAAAATCATACTGAAATTTCGTACTCAGCCCTGTGGACAGCTTTTCAGAATACCGACAAAAAGCCAAACGGCAAGGTATGGGATATGTACTCTGATAAACCCGGTAGTACTCCCCCCTATGAGTTTACCTTTGTTACCGACCAGTGCGGAAACTACAGCGTTGAAGGAGATTGCTACAACCGTGAGCATTCGTTTCCTAAAAGTTGGTTTAATGATGCAACACCAATGTACACTGATCTTTTCCATCTTTACCCTACCGATGGCAAGGTTAATGGGCAAAGGGGCAACTATCCGTTTGGAGAAGTATCGAGCCCAACCTGGACGTCGCTCAATGGAAGCAAGCTGGGGTCAAGTTCATATCCCGGTTACACCGGTGTTGTTTTCGAACCTATTGACGACTACAAGGGAGATTTTGCCCGGAGCTACTTCTACATGGTTACGCGCTATGAGGATAAGGTAGCCAATTGGAGTTCCGATATGCTCAACGGCACTGCTTATCCTGCCTTTTCAACATGGGCCAAAAACATGCTGCTGGAATGGAACGCCCAGGATCCCGTTAGCCAAAAGGAAATTGACAGGAATAACGTGGTTTACAGCCAGTACCAGCACAATCGCAACCCATTTATAGATCATCCCGAGTATGCCCAGCTGATTTGGGGAAGCTACACACCCGTTTCTTTCACCAGCACACCCAACACCGAAGCTCAGGTTGGGATACCCTACACATACAGCATAACCACAGCAGGAACAAGTGGGGCATCCATTACAATTACTCCAACCTCTAAACCATCATGGGCAACGCTAACCACAACCGGGAATGGAACTGCCACGCTTACCGGAACGCCAGGCGCTGCAAATGTGGGATCAAACGGAGTAACTTTAACTGCCAGCGATGGAACAACCTCTGCAAGTCAAATATTCACCATTAATGTTTCGCCAGCAAGCATTGCTACAACTTCCGATTTGGCAAAGTTTAGGATTTACCCAAATCCGGTATCAGACGTTCTGCATATAGAGGCGTCAGAGGTTAAAATGTTCTCGGTAGAAATTTTCGATCTGATAGGTAAAACGATTTATACTAAAGATAAAATCATGGAGACCGTTGAGGTAGAAATGGCAATCTTTCCCAAGGGTATCTACATGGTTAAAATTTTGGCTAATGGCAAAACCTACATGGTGAAGGTGGTAAAGAGGTAAACCACTGTTATATCGGTTTTCTATAACAAACATGGGGGCTATTAAACCCCCATGATTGTTATTCTACCAGGTAATCCGCTCCTATTTCTTAGAAGTAGCCTCCTTGTAAAGTTCAGAAACTACCTCCCAGTTAATAGCATCCCATACTTGATTGACATAATCAGCCCTTCGATTCTGGTATTTCAGGTAGTAAGAATGTTCCCAAAGATCAATTGCCAGAATTGGCGTTCCGCGTTTTTGGGCATTTGCCATAAGGGGGTTGTCCTGGTTGGGTGTTGAGCAAATAAAGAGACTTCCATTTTTATCAACACAAAGCCACACCCAACCGCTTCCAAAGAAATTATTGGCTTCCTGTGTTACTAGCTTCTTTAAATCGCTGGTTGAGCCAAAGCTAAGCGAAATGGCGTTGGCTAGCTCTTTGCTGGTATTGCTGCGATTTCCCGGTTTCAGAATTTCCCAGTAGAGAATATGGTTAAAGTAGCCACCAGCATTGTTACGTATGGCAGCTGGCGCCGAATTAACCCCCTCAAAAATTTCGGCTAGTGTTTTGTTGTTGAATTCCGATTCTTTAGCTGCCGAAATAAACTTGTCGAAGTAAGAACGGTGGTGTTTTGTGTAATGGATTTCAACAGTTGCCTTGTCAATAAAAGGTTCTAGCGATCCATATTCAAAGGGCAGGGTGTAAAAACTCATCTCCGAAACTTTAGTATTGAGCCACGATGTTTGGGCGTGAACCATTGTTCCTATGCCAGCCAAAAGGGCTACAAAAATTAACTTTCGTATCATAGTAATCAATTATTGGTTATGTATATTAAACACCCGGCCAGATGTATAGTTCATCCGTGGTGCTGAAAACCCCATACAGCTATTCATATATTCATTTTTTTAGGTTTACTCAAAAAATGGAGTGAACAATAGCTAAAAAATTAACAATAACTTTGATTAATTTATATATTTGCTGCCCTAAAGGCGATGTGTTGAACCTAAAATAGTCGGAAATGGCAAAACTTAATGAAAATGAGCTAACTGCTAACAATATTAACCTGGTTGGCCTGGGAACCGAGATTAGTGGTGATATATCCAGTAATGGCGATTTAAGAATTGATGGGACGCTTATTGGTAACCTATCGGTAAAAGGAAAGGTAGTGATCGGCGAAACCGGGAGAATTAAAGGCGAGTTGGTTTGTAAGAACTCTGATATTTCCGGACAGGTTGAGGGGAAGATAACTGTTCAGGAGCTTTTATCGTTGAAATCAACAGCTCGGATAAACGGTGATTTGAATGTAGGGAAGTTGGCTATTGAGCCCGGTTGCAAGTTTACAGGGTATTGCAATATGCTTTCAGCGGAGCAGAATTTCAGGCCAGATAGCAAACTTGACACTAGTACATCTCTAGGTAAGTAGTCCTACTGAAAAATGGGTAATCCTTTTCATAGGATGATTGTACAGGTGGTAGTAATCACGATTTTAATATCGGTTATTATCAACCTTGCTCTTGTTTATTTTGCCAAGCAACCGGTAGGTGCACTTTCTATACTGCTTCCATTTTTCCCTGCTGTTGTAAGCATATTTTTCTACCTGCAGCTGGCACGATACTTTTCGAAGGGCAGTAAAATCTTCAACCAGAAATATTTACTGCTAAGCACGGTTAAACTTTTTGTCAACGTGGCAATCTTTGTAATAATTCTTCTTGCCAACTTGCTGCAACCAGTCGTATTAATATCACTATATTTGACCACATATTTAGTGCTCTTAATCCAGGAGGTGGTAATGCTTACAAGGTTGATTAAAAAAAGGTAAATTTGAAAATGACCCGCTTCATTTCAAGATATATATTTAGGACGGCTCTGGTAGTTGGTCTAATTGTCGGGGTTGAGGGAGTGCGTGCCGAAAACTTCGATGATCCTACCAAAACCGATTCCCTACCGGCAGAAAAATCGGAGGGTTTTAATGTTGCCGATTTCATTTTTGAGCACGTAGGCGATTCCTACGAGTGGCATATTCTAACCGTCAATGGACATGATATAAGCATTCCTCTTCCGGTTATACTGTATAGCAAAACAAGCGGATTGCAGGTTTTCTTTTCCAGTAAATTCCATAATCCTACCAGAACATATAATGGGTTTAAGTGGGAAAATGAGGGCAAGTATGCTGGTAAAATTGTTCAGTTAAACAGCGAAGGCGAGGTAGATGAGGCAAACCCATTGCCCCTTAATTTCTCCATCACCAAAAATGTTCTCACCATATTCATGCTTGGCATTTTCCTATGCTGGCTGTTTATTTACATTGCCCGGCAGTATAAAAAAAGGCCGAATTCTGCTCCAACAGGAGTTCAGAATATGCTTGAACCCATTGTTTTATTTGTTCGTGACGAAATAGCCCTCCCCTCACTAGGTGAAAAGCAATACCAGCGTTTCATGCCATTCCTGCTTACCCTATTCTTTTTTATATGGTTTGCCAACATGCTGGGTCTTATTCCAATATTTCCGGGTGGAGCCAATGTAACCGGTAATATTGCTGTAACCATGGTGCTGGCAGTTTTTACATTTGTGGTAATCACAATAAATGGGAACAAGCATTACTGGAAAGATATCTTTAATGCACCAGGAGTTCCGTGGTTCTTGAAGCTTCCCATACCCATTATGCCCCTGGTAGAAATTATGGGTATGTTTACCAAGCCTATTGTACTGATGGTCCGACTGTTTGCCAACATACTGGCGGGTCACATGGTTGCAATTGTTTTTATGAGCCTAATTTTTATCTTTGCAGCAATGAAATTTTGGTTAGGGTATGTAGCGGCACCCGTTACACTTATTTTTTCTATCTTTATGACTGCTCTTGAGCTACTGGTTGCCCTTATTCAAGCTTATGTATTTACTTTGCTTTCTGCTATATACATTGGAATGGCCACAACAGAACACGAATAGCTAACTAACATTTTTTATAAATCTTATAACTATGACAACATTACTAATTCTTTTACAGGCTGCCCAGGGTGCAGCATTAGGTAAAATTGGAGCTGCTTTAGGTGCCGGACTTGCTGTAATAGGAGCAGGCATGGGAATTGGTAGCATTGGAAAATCTGCGCTTGAGGCAATTGCCCGTCAACCTGAAGCTGCTGGTGATATTCGTTCAAACATGATTGTTGCCGCAGCCCTCATAGAAGGGGTGGCATTTTTTGCCCTTATCGTTTGTATTCTGGTTATATTCCTTTAAAATTCATAAGCTATGGGCTTGGTAACCCCCGATTATGGACTGCTTTTCTGGATGCTCCTATCCTTTTCCATAATCCTTTACATTCTTGGAAAGTTTGCATGGAAACCTATAATGCATGCTCTTAAGAATCGCGAGGATTCCATTACTCTTTCGCTTAAGCAAGCCGAGCAAGCAAGAACAGAGCTTGTTAAGCTTCAGGAGGAGAACAAAGCCCTAGCTGAAAAGGCAAGGTTGGAGCGCGAAAAGGAGTTTCAGGAAACAAAAGCACTTCGCGACAAGTTGATAGTCGAGGCAAAGGAGCAAGCTCGACTTGAAACTCAAAAAATGTTGGATAAAGCCCGCGAGCAGATACTTAGAGAAAAGGAAGCAGCCAAAAAAGAACTTTACTCCACCGTAGTTTCCATGTCGATTGAGATTTCGGAGAAGGTGCTTAGAAAACAGCTTACCGAGAAGGAACGGCAGGTGGAGTACATTAACGAGTTGCTTAACGAGATGTCGAGGAATTGATCGCTTTGTAGATTATGAGTAGCGGAAGGGTAGCAACCAGATATGCCAAAGGATTGCTGAAGTATGGCAATCAAAAGGGAAATTCATCTGAAATTTTTGCAAGTGTCCAGTACATGATTAGCGTTTTGGATGAGGTAAAAATGTTCAGGGAATTTTTGGCTAACCCTGCTTTTAGTGTCGATGAGAAGTGTACTAAAATTAAAGAGCTAGTTAGAGATCCCAAACATTCGGATATAGTTGCTTTTATTCAGCTGCTACTTAAAAATCATCGTGAAGAATACCTTTATAACTCCCTGCTAATTTTTCGTAATCTTTACCTACGAGAGAACAATATCCTGGATGTGGTTATTGAATCAGTTAATGAGCTGGAGCAGGAGGCGATTAGCAGAATAGAATCCTACATAAAATCGCGATTTGGTAAAAAGTGCGAAATAAAGGTAGAGGTTAATCCAACGCTTATTGCGGGCATAGTAATACTGGTTGATGGTAAGGTGATTGACTATAGCGTGAAAGGACAACTTGAAGGGTTTAAGAAAAAGTTGGTTGGATAACAAGGCATTACTGGATGAACACAAACATTGATTGCAATGGCAGATATTAAACCTTCGGAAATATCGGAGCTAATAAAAGATGAGCTGGCTGATTTGAAGTATAAACCCAAGTTTGAAGAAGTTGGATTTGTGCTTCAGGTTAGCGATGGAATTGCCCGCGTGTTTGGTTTGAGGAATGTAAAATCAAACGAGCTGGTGGAATTTGAGTCGGGAGTTAAAGGCATTGCGCTCAACCTTGAGGAGGACAATGTGGGAGTGGTGCTGTTGGGTGATACATTTAAGATAAAAGAAGGCGACAAGGTAAAAAGTTTGGGTGAAATAGCATCCATTAACGTAGGGGAAGGGTTGCTAGGCCGTATTATTAATACCCTTGGTGAACCTCTGGATGGTAAAGGCCCTATAGCCGGAAAAACAATTCAGCTTACTCTAGAAAGAAAAGCACCCGGAGTTATATATAGACAACCTGTTTCACAGCCACTGCAAACGGGCTTAAAGGCTATCGATTCGATGATTCCTATCGGTAGGGGGCAACGAGAACTTATCATTGGCGACCGGCAAACCGGTAAAACCGCCATTGCTATTGACACTATTATTAACCAGCGCAATAACTTTTTAAAGGGTGATCCGGTTTACTGTATCTATGTGGCAATAGGCCAAAAAGGGTCAACCGTTGCCAGCTTGGCTAGAACGCTCGAGGAGCATGGAGCAATGGACTACACTACAATAGTTGTGGCAACGGCTTCAGACCCTGCGGCCATGCAATTCTATGCCCCTTTTGCCGGAGCAACCATTGGAGAGTATTTTAGAGATACCGGAAGGCACGCCCTGGTTGTTTATGATGACCTGTCCAAGCAAGCCGTTTCGTATCGTGAAGTTTCTCTTCTTCTTCGTAGACCCCCCGGTCGAGAAGCCTATCCCGGCGATGTGTTTTACCTTCACTCCCGCCTGTTGGAGCGCGCTGCTAAAATTATCAACAACGACTCCATAGCTGCAAACATGAATGATTTGCCCGAATCGTTGCGACCCTTCGTTAAGGGTGGAGGTTCGTTGACGGCACTTCCTATTATCGAAACCCAGGCTGGCGACGTTTCGGCATATATTCCTACAAATGTAATTTCCATCACTGACGGTCAGATTTTCCTTGAGTCAAACCTGTTCAATAACGGTATCAGGCCAGCAATTAATGTGGGTATATCGGTGTCGAGGGTTGGAGGAAATGCCCAGATCAGGTCTATGCGGAAAGTTGCAGGAACGCTCAAGCTCGACCAGGCACAATTCAGGGAGCTTGAGGCATTTGCCAAGTTCGGAGCCGACCTTGATGCTGCCACCATATCGGTGCTGGAAAAGGGATCAAGAAATGTCGAAATCCTTAAACAGGGTCAGTTTAAACCTTTACCGGTTGAGGAGCAGGTTGCCATTATTTTTTGCGGCACAACAGGTCTTTTGAAAAACATTCCCATTAACCGGGTTGCCGATTTTGAGAAGGACTTTCTGGAGCGCTGCGAGCTCACCCTGAAGGAGGAAATGAAAAGAATTGCTGCTGGAGAGTTTAACGATGATATTGCTAAGGCGCTTACCCAACTTGCCAGCACGATTTCAAAAAATTATAATGCCTAGCCAAATGTACCCTTGTGCAGATTGGTGTTACTAATAACCATTTTGGGGTAACCATTTATTGGGTTACCCCAGAATGATGTTTGCTTATAGTTTGCTTTATACTATTTTATCCAAGCCACAAATTTGTAGTGTGAATAGAAATGGCCAACCTTAAGGAGATACGAACTAGAATATCATCGGTTACCTCAACAAGGAAAATTACCGGTGCCATGAAAATGGTATCGGCAGCAAAATTTAAAAAGGCGCAAAATAACCTGTTGCGTTTCAGGCCATTTTATGAAAAAATCAACCATCTGGCAGCCGATCTGCTTAAATCGAGTATTTCGAAAGAATCTGTTTATGCGGTTGAAAGGGAGAACATTCGAAACATTGGAGTAGTTCTTATTACCTCTAACAATAGCATGTGTGGAGCTTTTAACGCCAACATTATCAAGAGATCGCTGATTGTTCTGAATGACCTTAACCATCAGTACCCCCATGCAAAGGTTGTTTTTTACCCTATTGGAAAAAAGGGAGAAGAATTCTTGATAAAAAACAAATTTAACGTAGTCTCATGCAATAATGCCATAATTGAAAAGCCATCGGTTGAACAAACCAAGGATTTCTTTAATTTGCTTAATAACCTCTACCTGGGCAACGAGCTTGACAGGATTGTCCTGGTTTACAATAGCTTTAAGAATGCAGCAACTCAAATTCAAAAGGTTGAAACCCTTTTACCTTTAAGGACACCCGATGAGCAATATGGATCTGAAGACCTTCGTATTGTTGAGCCCGATCCGGCTATTCTACTTGACAGGTTGCTACCATACTACCTGCTCAACTCCATTCATTCATCCATACTCGAAAGTTCTGCCGCTGAGCATGGCGCAAGAATGACCGCTATGCACCAGGCCACAGAAAATGCTACCACCATTATGAATAATCTAATTTTGGAGTACAACAAGGCAAGGCAGGCTTCCATTACTAACGAAATTCTCGAAATTGTTTCCGGAGCAAACGCTTTGAGCCACTAACCTCTTTACTTTATTTTAGTTACTGTTTGGCTTATATAACTTTTACTCTGCAATGGGGTTAATTATTTTTTGTATTCTCGTTAGGCAATAATTGCATTTTATTTTTAAATACACTAAACTTGTTAAGATGTTTAAACATAAATCCTTATATCATGAGAAAAACAACAATGTTCATTAGCATCATCCTAATGATGATCATGGGAACAGTGCAATCATCCTGCATTGGGAGTTTTAAACTATCCAAAAAAGTTTTAACTTGGAATAAGAGCTTAGGTGGTAAATTTCTAAACGAACTTGTTTAAATACTGTTTTGGGTATTGCCTGTTTATGAGGTGTCTATGCTTATAGATGGGTTAGTTTTAAATACTATTGAATTTTGGAGTGGTTCAAACCCCGTTGCAATGAAATCAGGCGAAATGGAAACAAAAATTGTCGAACAAAACGGAGTAAAGTATCAAGTTACTGCCAGCCAAAACAGATTCGATTTTACTCAACTTGATGGTCCGCAAAAGGGTCAGGCTGGGGCATTTGTTTACAACCCATCTACTCAAACATGGAGTTATGAAGGAGAATCACTTTCTATTGAGCTACTGAAGGTTAATGCAGATGGAACGGCTAGTGCCTTGCTTCCCGACGGAGTTGCAGTATCTTTAGATGCTTCATCGGGTCTTACAGCCTCGTTAAAATTATTTGCAGGAGCAGAACTACTTTAAAACAGCCTGTTATTTATTGTGACTTTTTGCAAAGCCCGCTTACAAAATAAGCGGGCTTTGCATTAACTATTAGAAAAGTTTTGATATTTTTATACTAACTAAACTTATCCCTCTTTAATATGGCAATGTTTAAGGCGGACCAGCTAAACACCATTTTTTCGGAGTTAATTCAGAACTACACCTTCGAAAAGGAACCCCGGAAGCTTTATGAGCCGATTCGTTACATTTTAAATTTAGGTGGGAAAAGAATTCGACCTATGCTAACGCTAGCGGCTTGCAATATGTTTTCGGACGATATTGAGCCAGCTAAAATTCCTGCGCTGGCTATAGAGGTCTTTCATAACTTCACCCTGATTCACGACGATATAATGGACAACGCTTCCATTAGAAGGGGGAAAGAAACGGTGCACAAGCGTTGGGATGCCAATGTGGCCATCCTTTCGGGAGATGCCATGTCCATTCTGGCATATAAGCTTCTTGCCCAAACGCCTTTAGAACACATTCAGCAAGTGATGAACATTTTTAACTCCTGTGCAATTGGGGTGTGCGAGGGCCAGCAGCTTGACATGGATTTTGAAAGCAGGAAGATGATTGCCCGTGACGAATATTTAAGGATGATAGAGTTAAAAACCGCTGTGCTGCTGAAGGGTGCTCTCCAAATTGGCGCAACGTTAGGTAATGCCAGCACCAAGCAAGTAGAACTTCTTGGAAACTTCGGCATATACTTGGGGCTATCGTTTCAACTCCAGGACGACTTGCTCGATGCCTTTGGTGATGAGGGCACTTTTGGTAAGGCAATAGGAGGCGATATTGTGGCCGGTAAAAACACCATACTACCCGTAGAAACTGCAGCACTACTTTCACCTGAAGAGTCGGAAATATTCCTTAAAATATTAAAATCCAACAATTTAAAGGCAGCAGATAAAATTTCGATGGTTAAGGATTACTACATTAGGCTTAACATTAAAGTTGCTGTAGAGAGGTTGATTACCCATTACCATGCGAAAGCTGCCCAAATGCTAGAACAGCTCGATTTGGATGACAGCAGAAAAGTAACCATGGTTGCCATTATGGATAGCCTGGTTGGTCGAAAGAGCTAACGATGAATTACGTGTGCCGTTTTAATAAGTGATTTTATTACCGTGTTCGGGGGAAGCTTATTGAAAAAAATTTTGTTATTACCCAAAGATGGCATAAATTTATCCTAAATATTTGCAACCGAAGATTCTACTAAATCTATAGAGAAATGGAAACTAAGCCTCAAATCTTCATCATCCCGTGGGACTTTACGCCGGTAGCTGAAAATGCTTTTAAGTATGCGGTAAAGCTTTCGAAAGCAAGCAACGATCCTTGCCAGATAGACCTAGTGCATGTGCTGCATTCAGGAGGCTCTCCAACCAAGTCGGGTAAGACTTCGGAGGAACAGGTGCAAGAAATGATCCTGAAGGATAAAAATCGCTTAAGTGCTGAACATTCCGTTGAAATTAGCACAAAACTTCTTGATGGAAGCCTCTTTGATGTGATTACTGATTATGCCAGTGAGATTCATGCCAATCTGGTGATTATGGGAACTCATGGCATTAAGGGTGTTCAGAAGCTAACCGGAAGCTGGGCGCTTAAAGTTATTGCCGGTTCGGATGTTCCCTTCCTGGTTGTTCAGGACGAACCCAAGAAGGATAAAATTTTTAGCCAGCTGGTAATGTCGGTTGATTTCAGGGACGAGGAGAAAGAAAAAATATTGTGGGGTTCAAGAATGGCCAAGCAGTACGGCTCTAAAATTCATGTAATTGTTCCCAACAGCTATGACTCAGGTGTGAAGAAGAAAATTGGCAACAACCTGGCATTTGCTAAAAAGCAATTTGAAAATGTTGGGATTAGCTGGGAGCAGCATAATGCTGCCAAGGGAAAAAGTTTTCAGGAAGAAATTGTGAACCTTGCGGTTGACCTTGAAGCCGATTTAATTTTAATAATGACTGCACCCAACCTGGATTTCACCGATTACGTGTTTGGCGCTCAAGAGCAGTACATCATAGCAAACCGGGCAAAAATTCCGGTAATGTGCATAAACTTCGGAACAGTTAATCCGTAGGCCAGCAATTTTCCCCGATGGAATTTTTAGCTGCAAGCAGAAGGCCAAGGTTGATTTCGTTATTGTTGGTGGCTTTAATAGATATGGGTGGGGAAGCCTTACGAGTTAACCCGTAGCTATAGGTTTTATCATAGTATGACAGGGTAATAGCTATTGCTTCCTTAAAGTTACCCGCCCTGATGTAGTCAATGCATTGTTTAGCCCTGTCACCACCCATCCTCTTTGTCATTCTGGTTACCGAAAGCACCAGGTCGTCTGCTGAAAAACGGGCATACTCTTCCGCCAGTCGGGCTATCCGCACTTCCCTATCCACTTCAATAGCAATGGTTGGGCATTTCCCCATTCGAGTGTAAAGGGCAGGGGGAATAAAAATGGTACCAATACTGCTGCTTTCGTCTTCAATCCATATAGGTTTCAAGGGATCTAGCTTTAGGAGTTCTTCGAAAAGTAAATTCTCGAAGTGCTCGGTAGTCGGTTGAGGTGGTTGACCAATCCATCCGAATGCCGATCCCTTATGGTTGGCAAGTGTTTCCAGGTTAACTACCTGCTCATTTATCGATTTTAGCTGTTCAAGAAATTCGGTTTTGCCGCTCCCTGTCATCCCGCCTAGAATAATAAATCGGTAGGGTGTTGAAAAGTATTGTTGTGCATACCGGCGGTACGACCGGTATCCCCCCGTCAACGTTTTGGCGTTATACCCGGCAAGGTTGAATAGCCACGCCATACTGGAGCTGCGTAGTCCGCCCCGCCAACAGTAAACCAGAATATTTTTGCTTAAAGCGACTTTCTTAAGCTGATGCAGGTAAGAGGTTAGCCTTGGGCCTACTGCATCAAGACCTGCAACCACTGCATTATATCGGCCATTCTTCACGTACTTTGTACCAACCAAGGCTCGCTCTTCATTGGTGAAAAGCGGGATGTTTACGGCGCCCGGAATATGCCCCCGGTTGAACTCGTCAGGCGTTCGAACATCAACCGTAATACAACTCTCCCTTAAGGTTAAGAACGAATTGATATGTACTGAATTGCCTTCCAAGGTGTGGTTGTCTATTTATTGATGATTAATTGAAGTGATAATGCTTCTACCTGTATTTTGAATTTTCGTCGAAGTAGATGCTCAGGTAACTTAAATAACGCGATTGGCTTATCGTTCCAGACTCGACTGCCTCTACTACAGCACAACCAGGTTCGTGCATATGGGTGCAGTTGTAGAAACGGCATTTATCCTTCACCTTAAAAATTTCGGGAAAGTAGTGGTAGAGCTCCTTTTTATCAATATCTATTAGACCAAAGCCCTTAATCCCAGGAGTATCAATCACATAACCTCCAAAACTAAGCTCAAACATTTCGCTGAAGGTGGTGGTGTGTTTTCCCTTAAGATGGGCTGCGGATATTGGGTTAGTTTTGAGTTGGAGCGATGGTTCAATGGCGTTGATCAGGCTTGATTTTCCCACACCCGAATTTCCGGAAATTAAGCTGGTTTTACCCTGAAGAAGCTGCCTAAATGCGTCAAGGTTGTAGCCAGTTGTAGCTGAGGTGCACAGGCATTTGTAACCTATTTCTTCATAAATCGATATAAGCTGGTTCATCATTGCGACTTGAGGGGCGTTGAGAATGTCAACTTTATTGAAGACCAGGACTGCAGGGATTGAGTAAGCTTCGGCGGTAACCAGGTATCGGTCAATAAATGCTGTTTGGGTTTCGGGCTGTATTATGGTAACAATTAGAATTGCCTGGTCGATGTTTGCGGCAATGATATGCGACTCCCTCGAAAGGTTGGTTGAACGGCGAATGATGTAGTTTGTTCTTGGCAGGATGTCAACAATTACGGCATTACCTTCATGGTTTGTTTCCACATTCACCCTATCGCCTACCGTAATCGGGTTGGTCGTTTTAGACCCTTTTAGCCGGAGCTTACCCCGAACAGTACAATCAACCGTGCTGCCATCTTCGAGCTTGACCCGGTATAAATTTCCTGTTGATTTTACTACAACACCTAAAAACATTGGCTAAACAGTAAGTTATTTCACTTTAGGAGTTTTACCCCTATTCTCCGTACTGCATCAGGTAAGCTTTGATGCATTCGTTTAAATCGCCATCAAGAATGGCATTAACATCGGAGGTCTCATAGTTTGAGCGGAGGTCTTTAACCAGTTTATATGGATGCAGGACGTAATTTCTTACCTGCGAACCCCATTCAATTTTTTTCTTACTCCCCTCAATTTCGGCTTGTGCTTCGCGACGCTTCCTTAGCTCAAGCTCGTAAAGTTGGGATTTGAGCAACCGCATGGCATTTTCCTTGTTTTGAAACTGTGATCGTGATTCCGTGTTTTCAATCACTATTCCTGTGGGGATATGGTAGAGCCTTACGCCTGTTTCCACCTTGTTTACATTCTGACCTCCTGCACCCGACGAGCGGTAGGTATCCCATTTGATGTCGCCGGGGTTAACTACTACTTCAATTCTATCGTCAATGGCGGGGGAGACAAAAACAGAGGCAAACGATGTGTGGCGGCGTGCATTGCTGTCGAAAGGTGAAATTCTAACCAAGCGATGAACGCCATTTTCACTTTTCAGGTATCCATAGGCCATTTCGCCTGTAAATTCCAGAGTAGCTGATTTTATTCCGGCCTCATCGCCTTCCTGAATATCCAGAACCTTCACGTTGTAACCGTTGCGTTCACCCCATCGCATGTACATCCGCATTAGCATTGCAGCCCAGTCCATACTTTCGGTTCCCCCAGCCCCTGAATTAATTTTCATTATAGCCCCCAGGTTGTCTTCTTCCTTGCGTAGCATATTTTTGAGTTCAAGCTCCTCAATGCTTTTCAGGGTAGCGTTGAAATGCTCTTCCAGCTCCACTTCGGTAGCGTCACCTTGTTTTGCAAAATCGTAAAGAACAAGCAAATCCTCCACAAGGCTGTTAACCTTGCTGAATCCGTTTGTCCATATTTTGATGCTGGCAATTTTTTTTAGCTGGTTTTCTGCCTCTGATGGGTTATCCCAAAAACCGGGATATTGAGTTTTCTGCTCTTCCTCGTCAAGCTCTATTTGCTTCAAATCGATGTCAAAGATGCCTCCTTAGCGCATCCCGTCGCCTTACTATATCTTTAACTTGTTCGGCAGTAATCATATCGTTTTTTCTGCAAATATAGCATATATTGAAGCAAAGGACAGAATGGATTAGTAAAATGAAGAAAGGGTCAGGCTATTATCCTTTCATCCGTATAATAATATTTAGAAAATTAATTTACAAATAGTTACACTTATTGCTTTAACACTCGTAAGCTGAGCGGATGAACCCCGAAGGGCTCGCCTTAGGCAAACACCCATGGTTTATTGGCTTCGCCGAGCTCGCAAAAAACGGCTCGGTTGGCTTCGCCGAGTTCGCAAATTGCGCTCGGTTCATAGGTGTTTACTTACGGTAAACTCGTAAACTCGGTTGTGCAAGCTACCTTACATGGGTGTTTCATAATCAATTTCAAAAGCCAAAGCATTAGCAATGTTTCGCTTGTTTTTACGGCACTCGAAATATGCTTATTCCCCCTTTTCAAAGGGGGTTGGGGGGATTGATTGCTCCAGCTCGTAAATCCTATTTTCAATTGTTCTGGCAACAAAATTACTTCGCCGAAAGTTGAATTATTTCGTAATTCTTTGGCTAAGGATTTTAGGTTTTTGTTGTAATGAGAATTCATTTTATGTTTTATTGATTTTAAAGAAATCCCCCTAGCCCCCTTTTCCAAAGGGGGATTTCTAACAATAGTTTTAGTTCAATTTTAGGCTTTTTCCCCCTTTTCAAAAGGGGATTTCTAACAATTCTTTAAGTTCAATATTAGGCTTATTCCCCCTTTTCAAAGGGGGTTGGGGAGATTGATTGCTCCAACTCGTAAATCCTATTTTCATCCGTATAAAAATATTTAGAAAGTTAATTTACAAATAGTTACACTTATTGCTTTAACACTCGCAAGCTGAGCGGATGGAACACAACACCCATGGTTTATTGGCTTCGCCGAGCTCGCAAATTGCGCTCGGTTCATAGGTGTTTACCTACTGTGAACTCGTAAACTCGGTTGTGCAAGCTGCCTTACATGGGTGTTTCATACCAATCAAATTCACCTAGAAGGTTACACTGCCAAGTAGCAAAAAGCAAAATACTTATCTTTTAACTTTCACATTCGGAACATGTTGCACACAGGGAGACAAATCATTCCGTTGAAAAACGTATAATTCTTCAATAGGAAATCAATATGATGAAATAAACGCCAGCTGAAATGCAACACTCCCACTGTACAAATATACCAATTTGGAATTTCAACTTATAAACGCAGGAACAAACTATTTTACCCAGCCAATCAAAAATTTCAGCTCATGTAGGAATTGCTCTTTACTATTGGCAAACTTTTTAATACCTTTTGGCAATTTTTTAAGCCACCATAAATGGTTGAAAAAGCCTCAAAAACAAAAAGTATAACTACGGACTCCGCTCTCGGCGAGGAGCCAGGGATGGTTGAACTCGACAAGCTAAAAAGCTTGGTTCTTCAAAACGAGAGCAGCATATACGTGGTTCAGAACTTCCGTGTGGTTTTTTGTAATCAAAGTTTTTCCAACTTAACGGGCTATACCGAACAGGAGGTAAAGGAAATACTATTCCTGGATATTGTCCACCCCAAGGATAGGAAGCTGATCAAAATATTGTTTCAAAACGATTATCAGGAAATCAGACAGCATAAGTCGAACAGCTTTACCCTTAGAATTCTCACCCGCGACAACGAGCTGAGATGGATTAAGTCCAATATTTCGTTAATAAAGTGGGAGGGAAAATCGGCGCTGCTATGCACCAGCTTCGACATCACCCAGCAAAAGGAGGCCGAGGAAAACCTTGCCGATCTGGAGCAGAATTTCGGTATACTTGCAAACACATTTGGTGATTTTATTTTTGTTCTCAACCACAACCACAACATCATTCAGGCAAATAGGGCGGTGATTGACCGGCTTGGTTACCCGGAACATGAGCTCATGCTCGAATCATTTGTAAACCTTCATGATCCAAGTGATAGGTCAACTGTTAGGAGTTTACTTTTAGGGGTATTTGCAGGCACCCACTGCTCCTACTCCTCCTTCCTGCTGGCTAAAAGCGGGGATAGAATTCCCGTTGAGGTTAGAATGGTTAAAGGAATGTGGAAAAGAAAGGCTTCCATATTTGCCATTGCCCAGGATATCACCCCCCGCATTGAGGCTGAACACGAGGTAAAAGCATCGGAGGAGAAGTTCTCGAAAGCTTTCAACACCGGTGCCGTTATGATGGCTATATGTACCATGGATGGCGGAATATACCTGGATGTTAATGAAGCTTTCCTCCAAAAAACAGGACTTAACCGCGATGAGGTGATTGGCCAATCGCTAAACTATCAAAATATATACGCCGATGTCAACCGGCGCAACCAACTTTTGGCACTTCTTAGGGAAAAGGGAAAGGTTAACAACGTGGAAGTTGGCATTAAGAACCAACGAGGCGAGGAGCTAACCCTGCTGCTTTCGGCCGAGGTTATCAGCATTCAGGAGAATGACTGCATCATGATTGCTATGAACGACATCACCCTGCGCAAACGGATGGAGGAGGAAATAACCAACAACCGTGTCCAGCTAAAGGGAATACTTGATAACCTGCCATTCATTGCTTGGCTCGCCGACAGTAAAGGTCGCTACCTGCTGGTTAACAAGTCGTTTACCAACTTTTTCCACACCGACGAGGAGAGGATTATCGGTAAAAAGCATGGCGATTTCTGGGCTAAACCCCACGCAGCCAACCTCCGAAAGCATGAGGTGGATGCTGCTAAGGCTAAAAAATCATTATCGTGGGAGGCTCTTGAGTCAACCGACCTGCAGGAAGAGTGGTGGGAGCACTTTGTTACCCCCGTTATTAATACGGAGAATGAGGTGATTGCCACTACGGGCTTGGCCAGAATAATTACCGATCAAAAGCTTATCAGGCTGCAAATTGAACAAAATCTGGAACGACAAAAATTTCTAACCGAAATTTCATACCTGTTCAATACCGGAGTAAAGTTCGAAACCAAATTAAACCAATCCCTGCAAAAGGTTTCCGGGTTGTTAAAACTCAAACGGGCTTTTATTGTTGAACGTCTTCATTTAACCACGCCTTCCCCTAAGGTTTTTGAGTGGCACGACAGCACAGCCAGTTTAGACCATGATGCGCTGAATAGCTCACTTAACAAGTACTCTCCTGCAATTTTCGACCATTTAAACCAAACCAGCCAGCTGGCAGCCGACATTTGCTCCACCGAAGAACCGTCGGTGAATTCGCTTAGTAAAGCCCTGTCTGCAAACAATCTATTCATCTATCCGCTCATCAGCGAGGGTTGCTGTATAGGTTTTATAGGAGTTGAGTATTCGCGCTACAACCCTCAGACTACCGGCAACAACAGGGAGTTCATGCTTACGTTTTCATCCATACTAACCGCAGCACTTGAGGGGCAAAGCAAGGAGAGCAAGCTCCTGGAGAGCGAACAGCGTTTCCGAACCTTCTCCGAGCTGCTGCCCGAAATGGTTTTCGAAGCCAACGACAAGCAGGTAATAGTTTTTACCAACAACAACCTTCTTGAAGCCTTCGGATTCAGCAGGCGGAAACTGCCGGCTAGCCTCAGAATTCAAGACCTATTTATGGCCTCCGAACATGACAAGCTAACAAACCACCTGGCCAAATCGGCTCAAAATGGGCAGCAGGAGTCGGCCGAGCTGCTTGCCCTACGCCGTAATAAAACCACCTTCCCCACCCTAACCCATGTTCGCCGTGTAAGGCTCAGCGGAAGCAAGTACAGGTATATTGGCGTGATGGTTGACATAACCAGGCAAAAGCAACAGGAGGCCGAGCTGCTTAAAGCTAAGGAGCAGGCCGAAGCGGCAGGCCGTGCCAAGGAGCGGTTTCTTTCAACCATGAGCCATGAGATACGAACACCCATGAACGCCATTATTGGGATGACCAACATCCTGCTGGAGGAAAATCCTGCAACCAGCCAGCTGGTAAACCTGAACGCCCTTAAATTTTCTGCCGAAAACCTCCTT
>Ga0116191_1001218_pt1 | contig 21112 bp, 22 predicted proteins | sample AD_UKC111_MetaG_FD_89897 | JGI IMG/M metagenome (GOLD analysis project Ga0116191, IMG submission 89897) | Active sludge microbial communities of municipal wastewater-treating anaerobic digesters from Hong Kong - AD_UKC111_MetaG | ecosystem: Engineered > Bioreactor > Anaerobic > Digestate... | reverse complement strand
GCTCTCCAACCGCGCCTTCGCCATTTTCGTTCTCGCGGCAGGCTTTGCCGTGATCAGCCAGGGCATCACCTTTTCGATCTCGAACTATCTCTACCTCTATGTCTGGCGGTTCGATCAGGCAGCATTCGGGCTCTATCCGGTCGTGCTGTTCCTGAGCGCGGTTGCGGCCTTCTTCCTTGTGGCACCGCTCAACCGGCGGTGGGACAAGCCGCACACGGCGGCCTATGCCTCGATCATCAGCGTCTGCCTCTGGGTCTCGCCCTTCCTGCTGCGCTTGGTTGACCTTTGGCCGCAGGCTGGCACGCAGGCCTCCACCTGGGGGGTCTTCCTGTTTTTCTTCCTCGCCAATGCCTTTGGCGTCACCGTGTCGATCTCCGCCTCATCGATGATCGCCGACATTGTCGAAGACGCGCAGGTGAAGACAGGCCGCCGCACCGAAGGGATTTTCTTCGCCGGAAACTTCTTCGTGCAGAAGTGCGCAACGGGCGTCGGCATCTTTGCCTCGGGCATCATCATCAGCTGGGCGGGCCTGTCGGTCCAGACGGCGCCTGACGCCGTTGCAGCCGACGTCGTGGATCGTCTGACGCTGGCCTATATCGCCATTGTGGCACTCCTCGCCGTGCTCGCCTCAATCGTTTTTGCGCGCTTCCCCATCCGCCGCCACGACCATGAGGAACGCGTGCGCCAGCTTGCCGCAGGGGCAAGTTCGAAAGGCGCTTGAAGGGGCTGGAAATGCGCTCCGAAAGCTGACAGTGACGTAAACGTAAACATAGAAGAGGACGACTCAGATGGACTTCACACTCACCGAGCGCGAGAGCTATTGGCGTGATCGCGTCAAGAACCACATCGACCAGTACATCCGCCCGCGTGTGAAGGATTATTACGCTGAACAAGCGACCGGCGAGCGCTGGAAAATCCTGAATGTGATCGAAGAGGAAAAGGCGCGCGCCAAGGCTGCCGGCATCTGGAACCTCTTCATGCCCCCCGTCGGCGCGAACCCGCATGTGGACACCACGGTCGAGTTTGAAGGCCCGATGCTCACCAACGTCGAATATGCCCTGTGCGCCGAAGAAATGGGCCGCGTCGGCATGTCGTCGGAAATCTTCAACTGCGCCGCGCCCGATACCGGCAACATGGAAGTCCTCAACCGCTACGGCACTGCCGAACAGAAGAAGCAGTGGCTCATTCCGCTGATGAACGGCGAAATCCGCTCGGCCTTCCTCATGACCGAACCGCAGGTCGCCTCATCGGACGCGACCAACATCGAAACGCGCATCACGCGCGACGGTGACCATTATGTCATCAACGGTCGCAAATGGTGGTCTTCGGGCGCTGGCGATCCGCGCTGCAAGATCGCGATTGTCATGGGCAAGACCGATCTTGGCGCGCAGAAGCACCAGCAGCAGTCACAGATCCTGATGCCGCTTGACGCGCCGGGCGTGAACATCCTGCGTCACCTGCCCGTCTTTGGCTATGACGATGCGCCGCACGGCCATATGGAAATTGAACTCAAGGACGTTCGCGTCCCCGTTGAGAACATCATCTATGGCGAAGGCCGTGGCTTCGAAATCGCGCAGGGCCGCCTCGGGCCGGGCCGCATCCATCACTGCATGCGCACCATCGGCGTCGCAGAAGAAGCGCTTGAAAAGATGTGCAAGCGCCTCACCAGCCGCGTCGCCTTTGGCAAGACGATTGCGGAACAGACCGTTTGGCATGAGCGCATCGCCCGCGCGCGCATCGATCTGGAAATGACCCGCCTGCTCTGCCTCAAGGCCGCGCAGATGATGGACACCGTGGGCAACAAGGCGGCTGCCGCTGAAATCGCGATGATCAAGGTGCAGGCGCCCAACATGGCGCTCAAGATCATCGACGATGCCATTCAGGCGCATGGCGGCGGCGGCGTTTCGGAAGATTATGGCCTCGCCTCGGCCTGGGCGCACCAGCGCACGCTGCGGCTCGCCGATGGTCCGGACGAAGTCCACAACCGCGCTATTGCCCGTCTCGAACTCGGAAAGCATGGCCATAGCCGTCCCAAGGACCTCTCCTCGGGTGATCTGGCGGTGACACGATGAAGGCCGCAGTCCTCATCCAGCCGGGCAAGCCGCTGGAGATCGAAGAGCTTTCGATCTCCAAGCCCGGCCCGCATGAAGTGCTCATCCGCACGGCAGCCTGTGGCCTGTGCCATTCGGACCTGCACTTCATCGACGGCGCCTATCCGCATCCGCTTCCTGCGGTTCCCGGCCATGAAGCGGCGGGCATTGTCGAGGCGGTAGGCAGCGAAGTCCGCACCGTGCAGCCGGGCGATGCCGTCGTCACCTGCCTGTCGGCCTTTTGCGGCCATTGCGAGTTCTGCGTGACTGGTCGCATGTCGCTGTGCCTTGGCGGCGACACGCGTCGTCAGCCCGGTGAAGCGCCGCGCCTGACGCGTCCGGACGGGTCCATGGTCAACCAGATGCTCAATCTGTCTGCCTTTGCAGAGCAGATGCTGGTGCACGAACATGCCTGTGTGAAGATCAACCCGGAAATGCCGCTGGATCGCGCCGCCGTTATCGGCTGTGCCGTCACCACGGGTGCAGGCGCAATCTTCAACGCCTGCAAGCTGACACCGGGCGAAACCGTGACCGTGGTCGGCTGCGGTGGCGTGGGCCTCGCCACGATCAACGCCGCCAAGATTGCCGGCGCGGGCCGCATCATCGCGGCAGACCCGATCCCCGAAAAGCGGGAGCTGGCAAAAAAGCTAGGCGCAACCGACGTCATCGACGCGACGGCGGAAGGCGCTGCCGCCCAGATCATCGAAATGACCAAGGGCGGCGTTGACCATGCGATCGAGGCCGTAGGCCGCCCGGCTTCTGCCAATCTTGCGGTCAGCGTGCTGCGTCGCGGTGGCACGGCCACCATCCTTGGCATGATGCCGCTGGCGGAAAAAGTGGGCCTGTCGGCCATGGATCTGCTGTCGGGCAAGAAGTTGCAGGGCGCGATCATGGGCGGTAACCGCTTCCCGGTCGATATCCCGCGTCTCGTGGACTTCTACATCCGCGGCATGCTTGATCTCGACAGCATCATTGCCGAACGCATTCCGCTTTCGGGTATCAATGATGGGTTCGAGAAAATGAAGAAGGGCGATTCCGCGCGGAGCGTGATCGTGTTCGACCAATGACGCAGGCAATGGACGCAACAGCCGCCTTTTCGGGCGTAACGAAAGCCGAAGGCGCAGACGCGCTCGACGAAGCAAAGCTGACCGCATGGATGCAGGAAAACGTCGCCGGGTTTGAAGGCCCGCTTGAGGTTTTCAAGTTCGCAGGCGGCCAGTCAAACCCCACTTATCGCATCAATGCCAAGAGCGGCTCCTATGTGCTGCGCCGCAAGCCCTTCGGGCCGCTGCTGCCCAGCGCACACGCCGTCGACCGCGAGTTCAAGGCCATCAACGGTCTGTACCCGACGGGCTTTCCGGTGGCGAAGCCTTATGGCCTGTGCACCGATGACTCGGTTGTCGGCAGCTGGTTCTATGTCATGGGCATGGTTGAAGGCCGGACGATCTGGGACGGCTCGATGCCGGATTCGACGCCCGACTTCCGCCGCCAGACCTACAACGCGATGATCGACACGCTGGCAGCACTCCACAATGTCGATGTCGAGAAGGCGGGGCTTTCGACCTTCGGCAAGCCCGGCAATTATTTCGGCCGCCAGATCGACCGCTGGACAAAGCAGTACAAGCTCTCCGAAACCGAAGACATGCCGGTGATGGAACGCCTGATCGAGTGGCTTCCGGCAACCTTGCCCGAACAGACCCGGACCACCGTGGTCCATGGCGACTACCGCATCGACAACATGATCTTCGCGCCCAACGAGCCCAAGGTGCTCGCGGTTCTCGATTGGGAACTTTCGACGCTGGGTGATCCGCTGTCGGACTTCACCTATGTCGCCATGGCGTGGGTGACGGACAATGGCGGCCGTTCCGGCGTGCAGGATCTTGACCGCAAGGCGCTTGGCATTCCCGAACTGGAAGAGGTCGTGGAACGCTATTGCGCCGCCACCGGCCGTGACGGCGTGCCGGACATGAACTGGTACTTCGCCTATAACTTCTTCCGCCTTGCAGGCATCATGCAGGGCATCAAGAAACGGGTGATCGACGGCACCGCAAACTCGGCGCACGCCAAGACGATGTCCGAGCGCGTTTCGCCGCTCGCAGATGTTGCCTGGAGCTACGCCGTAAAGGCGGGCGCCGCTTAACGAACGAGACCCATTGACCCCGTTTGTGTCGAGCGAAGTCGAGACACGCCCCTCAACTTCGCTCGGGACAAACGGCCAAGGGGGTCATTTGAGGATCAAAAGGAGAGGCATATGTCACTGTTCGAGATGACGGGGCAGGTTGCCCTCATTACAGGGTCTTCCCGCGGGATCGGCAAGGCGATTGCCGAGGAAATGGCGGTTCAGGGCGCCAAGGTCGTGATCTCAAGCCGCAAGCAGGATGCCTGCGACGAAGTGGCGGCAGAACTCAACGCAAAGCATGGCGCGGGCACCGCAATTGCGGTTGCGGCGAACATCTCGTCAAAGGAAGCGCTCCAGCACCTTGTCGATGAAACGCGCAAGGCCTTTGGCAAGGTGACGGCGCTTGTCTGCAACGCGGCCTCCAACCCCTATTACGGCCCCTCGGCTGGCATTGCGGATGAACAGTTCCGCAAGATCATGGACAACAACATTCTCTCCAACCACTGGCTCATCAACATGGTGGCGCCGGAGATGATGGAGCGCGGCGCAGGTTCGATCACCATCGTCTCATCGATTGGCGGGCTCAAGGGATCGACCGTCATCGGCGCCTATTGCATCTCCAAGGCCGCCGACATGCAGATGGCACGCAACCTTGCCGATGAATTCGGCCCCAAGGGCGTTCGCGTCAATTGCATTGCCCCCGGCCTGATCCGCACCGATTTCGCGAAGGCGCTTTGGGAAAACCCCGATACGCTTGCGCGCTCCACCGCCCGCTCCCCGCTGCGCCGTATTGGCGAACCGGAAGAGATTGCGGGTGCTGCCGTTTTCCTCGCCTCGCGTGCCGGGGCTTTTACCACGGGCCAGACCTTCGTCATTGATGGCGGCCAGACTGTTAGCGGAGGTTGATATGGGCGCATTGAACGGCAAGGTTGCCATCATCACGGGTGCAGGCTCGGGTATCGGTCGTGCGTCTGCGCTGCGCTTTGCAGCCGAAGGCGCCAAGCTCGTTATCGGCGACAAGACCGAAGCCGTGCACGAAACCGCGCAGATGGTGAAGGATGCGGGTGGCTCGGTCACCGCGCTCCAGATCGACGCGGGCGTCGAGGCGGATGTCGAAAAACTCGTGAAGACCGCCATTGAAAATTACGGCGACCTTCATGTCGCCTTCGCCAATGCCGGCATTTCAGGCGGCATGGCGGGCATTTTTGACCTCACGCCCGAGCAATGGGCAGAAATCCTGCGCGTCAACCTGATCGGCCCCTGGCTGATGGTGAAGCACGCCGGTCAGGCGATGATGGACGGCGGCAAGGGCGGTTCGATCATCCTCACTGCCAGCGTCGCAGGCATCCGCTCGGGTGCCGGAGGCCCCGCCTATTCAGCCTCCAAGGCAGGCGTCATCAATCTTGCCATGGTCTCCGCGCAGCAAATGTCGGAAACCGGCGTGCGCGTGAACGCCATCTGCCCCGGCCTCACCGAAACCGGCATGACCAAGCCGACCTTCGATTATGCGCGCGACAAGGACGTGATGCACAAGGTGGGTCGCCTCAACCCGCTGCGCCGTGCGGCACAGCCCGATGAGCTTGCCAATGTCGCGCTGTTCCTCGCGTCCGATCAGGCCAGCTATGTCAACGGGCAGGCGATTGCGGTTGATGGCGGGCTTTCCAGCTCGCACCCCGTGACGCGTCAGCTCACCGGCCAGACGGCGGTTTGACATGCTGCAGGCGACCAACCCCAAGGAACTCGGCTTCCTGCCTGACCGGCTCGACCGCATCGGCGCCTTCATCCAGAAGAAATATCTCGACACCGGCCTGTTGCCGCACGGATCGCTGCTGATCGGGCGCGGTGACGAGATTGCCTATCTCTGGAATGCGGGCGTCGAGCAGGATGCGATCTTCCGCATCGCCTCGATGACCAAGCCGATCACCTCGATCGCGCTGATGCAGCTTGTCGAACAGGGCCTCATCGCGCTGTCGGACCCGGTGGCGAAGTACATTCCCGAGTTCAAGAATCTCGGCGTGTTCGTGGCAGGCGGTGGCAATGTGCCGTTCGTCTCGCGTCCGCCGACCGCGCCGCTGCGCGTGATTGACCTGATGCGCCATACGGCGGGCTTCACCTACAGCTTTCAGGAGCGGAGCAACATCGACGCGGCCTATCGCAAGACCGATGTCGAAAGCTGGTCCAAATGGGACAATGACGAATTCGTCGGCATCCTGAAGGACATTCCGCTCGAATTCGATCCGGGCACCTGCTGGAATTATTCGGTCTCGACCGATCTCGTCGGCGTCATCGTCGCGCGCGTCTCCGGCCTGTCGCTCGGCGATTATTTCCAGAAGCACATTTTCGGCCCGCTCGGCATGGTCGACACGTCCTTTCTTGTGACCAAGGACAAGGCACACCGCCTGCCTGCCGCTTATGCGTGGCACCCGACGGAAAAGATGAAACTCTCCGACAAGGCAGGCGCTGAAAGCGGCTGGGCACACCCGCGCAAGTTCCATTCGGGCGGCGGCGGCCTTGCCTCGACGGTTGCGGATTATCATCGCTTCTGCCGGATGCTGCTCAACGGCGGCGCGCTCGATGGCGAGCAGATCATCAGCCCCAAGACGCTTGAGCTGATGACCGCCAACCATCTGCCCGGCGGCGGCGATCTGACGCAGCATAGCAAATCGTTGTTCAGCGAAGCGGAGAATGCAGGCATCGGTTTTGGCCTTGGCTTTGCGTGCAATATCGATCCGGCGGCAACCACGCTCGCGGGGTCAAAAGGTGAGTTCTACTGGGGCGGTATGTATTCCACCGCCTTCCTCATCGATCCGGTCGAACACATCACGATGGTCTTCATGACGCAGCTGATGCCCTCGTCCACCTACCCCATTCGTCGCGAAATCCGCACTCTCATGTACGCGGCGCTGGCCGCCTGAAGCTGGAGCAAGACATGCAGTCCGTAACCACCGAACGTCATGGTGACGTCCTCGTCCTTCTCGTCAACAACCCGCCGGTCAATGCGCTCAGCTGGCACGTCCGCCAGGGCATTGCCGACGGCATTGCAGAAGGCCTTGCCGATGATGGCGTTAAGGCGATGGTGCTGCGCTGCGATGGCGCGACCTTCATTGCGGGCGCTGACATCACCGAGTTCGGAAAAGCGCCGCAAGGCCCGGACTTTGCCTCGGTTCTCAACACGATGGAAACCGCGCCCAAGCCCATTGTCGCTGCCATCCATGGCACGGCACTTGGCGGCGGCCTCGAAACGGCGCTTGTCTGCCATTATCGCATCGCGGTTCCGTCGGCGAAGCTGGGCGTGCCTGAAGTGAAGCTCGGCCTTCTGCCCGGCGGCGGTGGCACCCAGCGCCTGCCGCGCGTCGTGGGTGTTGAGCAGGCCGCCATCATGTGCGGCCTTGGCGAACCGATTTCGGCGAACAAGGCACTCGAAATCGGTCTGGTCGATGCCGTTGCGGGCGAAGCAACGCTGGCCGAAGACGCCATTGCCTTTGCCCGCCAGATGATCGCCAAGGGGCCGCGCCCGACGCGCGACCTTCCGGTCAAGGGCGACACGGCAATCATCGCCAAGCTCGAGGCTGAAAACGCCCGCAAGTGGAAAGGCTTTGAAGCGCCCTATGCCAATCTGCGTTGCGTCGCTGCCGCCGCCGCAAACCCCGATATCGACGAAGGCCTGAAGTTTGAGCGGACCGAGTTCCTCAAGCTCATGGGCGGCAGCCAGTCCGCCGCGCAGCGCCATATGTTCTTCGCTGAACGTCAGGCCGCCAAGATCGATGGCCTGCCCAAGGATACGCAGCTCCGCGCCATCAAGAAGGTGGGCGTCATCGGTGCAGGTACTATGGGTGGCGGCATCACGATGAATTTCTTGTCTGCCGGTATTCCCGTCACCATCGTCGAGATGGCAGCCGAAGCGCTGGATCGCGGCGTGGGCATCATCCGCAAAAATTATGAGGCTTCCGCCGCCAAGGGCCGCTTCACGACCGAAAAGGTCGAACAGATGATGGGCCTGCTGACGCCTAGCCTGGACTTTGGCGCGCTGGCCGATTGCGATCTGGTGATCGAGGCCGTGTATGAGAACATGGACGTCAAGAAAGACGTCTTCGGCAAGCTTGACGGCATTGTGAAGCAAGGCGCCATCCTTGCCTCCAACACCTCCTATCTCGACGTGAACGAGATTGCCGGCGCGACCAAGCGCCCCGCCGACGTGCTGGGCATGCACTTCTTCTCGCCCGCCAACGTCATGAAGCTGCTCGAAGTGGTACGCGGCGATGCAACCGCACTCGACGTGCTGGCAACGGTGATGGCGCTCTCCAAGAAGATCGGCAAGGTCGCGGTTGTGGCAGGCGTGTGCCACGGCTTTATCGGCAACCGCATGCTTTCACAGCGCCAGCTGCCCGCCAACCAGCTTCTGCTCGAAGGCGCAACGCCCGCGCAGATCGACAAGGTCCACACCGATTTCGGCATGCCGATGGGGCCGTTCCAGATGTCTGACCTCGCCGGGCTCGACATTGGCTGGCACCGCGATCCCACCCGCATCGAAACGATCCGCGATGCGATGTGCGCTGCCGGTCGCTTCGGCCAGAAGAACGGCAAGGGCTTTTACGACTATGACGAGAAGCGCAACGCGACGCCGAGCGCCGAAGCTCTCGCCATCATCGAGGAGTTCCGGTCCAAGTCAAATCTCGCCAAGCGCGAGATCACCGATCAGGAAATCATCGAGCGCACGCTCTATCCGATGGTCAATGAAGGCTATAAAATCCTCGAGGAAGGCAAGGCGCAGCGCGCCTCTGATATCGATGTCGTCTGGATCTACGGCTATGGCTGGCCTGTCTATCGCGGCGGCCCGATGTTCTGGGGTGATCTGGAAGGTGCTGGCAAAATCGTCGAAGCGCTGGAGCGCCACGGCGTGAAGGTGGCCGAAAGCCTGAAAGCGAAAGCCTGACCATTTCAACCCCGACAGGTCTTGAGAGAATCCCCGCGCTCGCCTAGTGCGCGGGGCATTCCATCCGACCGGAGACAAACATGAGTGAAAATGTTGCAGCAGACGAACTTCGCCTGCTGATCGAGCGCATCGAACGCCTTGAAGAAGAAAAGAAGGGCATCGCCGACGACATCCGTGATGTCTATTCGGAAGCCAAGTCGCGCGGCTATGACGCCAAGATCATGCGCCAGATCGTCCGCCTGCGGAAGATGGAAGCCCATGACCGCGCGGAAATGGAAGCCATTCTCGACACTTATAAGGCCGCGCTCGGCCTCGACTGACCGGCCTTGCGCAACCGGGTGGCCAAGCCTTATCCATCCCTTTCAAAATAAGGAGATGTGCGATGCTGGTTTCAACGACGAATGTGATCGAAGGCCGCCCGGCCAAGGATTATCTGGGCGTGGTGACGGGCGAAGTCATCGTCGGCGCGAACATCTTCAAGGATTTGTTCGCGGGCATTCGTGACATCGTGGGTGGCCGCTCCGGCGCCTATGAAAGCACCTTGCGCGATGCCCGCGCAACCGCGCTTGAAGAGTTGAAAGCCGAAGCGCGCGCGCTTGGCGCCGATGCCGTGATTGGCGTCGATCTGGATTATGAAACGCTGGGACAGGGCGGCACCATGTTGATGGTCACCGCTTCGGGTACTGCGGTAAAATTGGGTAAGTTACGGACATGGCAGGTCATTCCAAATTCAAGAACATCATGCACCGCAAGGGTGCGCAGGACAAAAAGCGTTCTGCCGCCTTTTCGAAGCTGAGCCGTGAAATCACGGTCGCGGCCAAGATGGGCCTGCCGGACCCGGACGCCAACGCCCGCCTGCGGGCCGCCATTCTGGCCGCCCGTGCGCAGTCGATGCCCAAGGACAACATCCAGCGCGCGATCGACAAGGCAAGCGGCTCGGACGGCGATAATTACGAAGAAGTCCGCTATGAAGGCTATGGCCCCGGCGGCACCGCGATCATCGTCGAAGCGCTGACCGACAACCGCAACCGCACCGCCACCAATGTGCGCACCGCCTTTTCGAAAAATGGCGGCAACCTCGGCACGGCAGGCTCGGTGGCCCACGGCTTCGACCGGCTTGGCCTCATCGAATATGGCGCAGGCGCAGGCGATGCCGACAAGGTGTTTGAAGCGGCACTTGAAGCCGGTGCGGATGACGTTGAATCGTCCGAAGACGGCCACTCGATCTGGACGTCGGTGGAAAATCTCCACCCCGTCGCCAAGGCGCTCGAAGGCGCGCTGGGCGATCCGGAAGGCGTCAAGCTCGCCTGGCGCCCGACCATCATGGTCGCCGTCAGCGAAGAGGATGCCGGCAAGCTCCTCAAGATGATCGACACGCTTGAGGAAGATGACGACGTGCAGACCGTGTGGGGCAATTACGACGTCTCGGACGAGATCATGGAGAAGCTGGGCTGATACCCAAAAAGCCCCTCCCCTTCAGGGGAGGGGTTGGGGTGGGGCTATGGTGAAAGTGGACATCCTCGCCAAATACGCACACCAGCTTCGCAACACGCCGACGCCTTTCGAGACGATCCTCTGGAAGCACTTAAGCCCCTCGCAATTGGGCGGCTTCAAATTCCGTCGACAGCATGTGATCGGCAACCGGATCGTGGACTTTTTCTGTCCATCAAAGGCGTTGGTCATCGAAATCGACGGCGACACGCACGATGCTGATCGCGATACGGCGAAAGACATATCGCTCAACGCACAGGGTTTTGACGTGCTTCGTTTTACAAATCGGGATGTGAGTGCCAATGTCAACGGCGTGTTGGAGCAGATATTATCCCGTTTGCAGTCGCTTCCGGATCGCTGGCCGGACCCTGCCCCCCACCCCAACCCCTCCCCTGAAGGGGAGGGGCTTTAGATGATCATTCTCGGCCTCGATCCCGGCCTCGGCACAACGGGCTGGGGCCTGATCGCCAGCGAAGGGAACCGGCTGTCGCACTTGGGCAACGGGCAGGTTTCCACCAACAGCAAGGCGCCCTTGCCGTCACGGCTCGTGGAACTTGATCGCGCGTTGACCGACATCATTCTGGAACACCGTCCCGATGGGGCAGCGGTGGAAGAGGTGTTCGTCAACGCCAACCCGCAATCGACGCTCAAGCTGGGGCAGGCGCGCGGCGTGGTCCTGCTGGCAGCCGCACGCGCGGGGCTTGATGTCGGTGAATATGCCGCCCGCCTCGTCAAGAAGGCGGTCGTCGGCATCGGCAATGCCGACAAGGCACAGGTTCACGCCATGGTGACGCGCCTGCTGCCCGGCGTGAAAATCGCAGGCCCCGATGCCGCAGATGCGCTCGCCGTTGCCATCACCCATGCCCACCATGTCGCCAGCGCGCGACGGCTAGGGAGCGCCTCCTGACGCACTCAGGGTGAGTGCGGGGATGAATGACCGATCCACGCGAAAACATCCCCTCTCGACTTCGCGCCATGAGAACGGTTAAGGAACAAACATGATCGCCCGCCTCACAGGAACGCTCGTCGAAGCCACCGCCGACCATGCCGTGATTGACGTGAACGGGGTGGGCTATCTGGTGCAGGCCTCGTCGCGCACGCTGGCCGCGATTGGCGGCGTTGGCAGCCATGTGATGCTCCTGACTGAAATGCAGGTCCGCGAAGACGCGATGACGCTCTTCGCCTTTGGCAACCACGGCGAGCGCGAATGGTTCCGCCTGCTGACGGGCGTGCAGGGCGTCGGCGGACGCGTTGCGCTCTCGATCCTCTCGACGCTCAGCCCCGAAGAATTGACCCGCGCCGTTTCTCAGCAGGACAAGGCGATGGTCGCGCGCGCGAATGGCGTTGGCCCCAAGCTTGCCGAACGCATCGTGCGCGAACTGAAAGACAAGGTGGGCGGCGTCGTGCTCGGCCCCGCGGGCAGCGCCCCTGCGCCCCTGACCGGCCATACCGCCGATGCCGTTTCCGCGCTCACCGGCCTTGGCTTCAAGCCCGCCGAAGCCAATAGCGCCGTCTCCGAAGCCGAAGCCGAACTGGGCGACAATGCCACGCTCGACGCGCTGGTGCGGCTGGCGTTGAAAAAGGCCGGGAAGTGACCGATACCCCCCTCCTCACCCCCATGCGCCGTCCCGAAGACGTAGACGCGGCGCTACGCCCCAAAACGCTTGACGAATTTGTCGGGCAAAAGGCGGCGCGCGAAAATCTGCGCGTGTTTGTGGAGGCCGCCAAGTCGCGCGGCGATGCGCTGGACCATGTGCTGTTCTTCGGCCCGCCAGGCCTGGGCAAGACGACGCTCGCGCAAATCGTCGCCAAGGAAATGGGCGTCGGCTTTCGCGCCACATCCGGGCCGGTCATCGCCAAGTCGGGCGACCTCGCGGCGCTTCTCACCAATCTGGAGGACGGCGACGTTCTCTTCATCGACGAAATCCACCGTCTCAATCCGGCGGTTGAAGAAGTCCTCTACCCCGCGATGGAAGACCGTGCGCTCGACATCATGATCGGCGAAGGCCCGTCTGCCCGCTCGGTGCGGATCGACTTGCCCAAGTTCACGCTGGTCGGCGCGACGACGCGGCAAGGCTTGCTGACAACGCCGCTGCGGGATCGCTTCGGCATCCCCATCCGCCTGCAATTCTACAGCCATGGCGAGCTGGAACTGGTCATCCGCCGCGCCGCGGGCCTTTTGGGGCTGGGCATTGCCGAGGACGGCGCGCACGAAATCGCCAAGCGGTCCCGCGGCACGCCGCGCATCGCGGGCCGCCTGCTGCGTCGCGTGCGCGATTTTGCCAATGTGGCGGGCGAAGAGATCGTCACCGCGCGCATTGCCGACGCGGCCCTCAACCGGCTCGAAGTCGATGCGCTGGGTCTTGATGCCATGGACCGGCGCTATCTGACGATGATCGCCGACATTTATCGCGGCGGCCCCGTGGGCGTCGAGGCGCTGGCGGCGGGCCTTTCCGAACCACGCGACACGATTGAGGATGTGGTGGAGCCTTACCTGCTCCAACTGGGGCTCATTGCCCGCACCGCGCGTGGACGCCAGTTGAATCCGCCCGGCTGGAAACATCTGGGCCTCAATCCGCCCGCCGGATCGCAAGACGGGCTTTTCGATTCAAAGTGACCCCACTCGGGATTCATTTCCCGCGTCACTTGGTCTAAAGCCTTATCCCATGAGTTCCATTGATCCCGATGCGCCGACCGCAGGCCGCTTTGTCGACCGCGAACATCGTTTTCCCGTGCGCGTCTATTTTGAGGACACGGACTTTTCGGGCGTCGTCTATCACGCCAATTATCTGCGCTTCATGGAGCGGGCGCGGTCCGACATGCTGCGCGTCGCAGGCATCGGCCAGCGCGAGGCCTATGCGGCTGGCGAAGGCGTCTATGCTGTAGCCGATCTCCACATCAAATATCGCCGCCCCGCCAGGTTCGACGATGCGCTGCTGATCGTCTCCACGGTTGAACAGTTGCGCGCAGCCGCCTGCGTGATTCATCAACGAGTCATGTTGGGAGATGAACTGATGGCAGAGGCCAAAGTGACGGCGGCCTTCATCACGCCTGACGGACGCCCGCGCCGCCAGCCACGTGCATGGATGGACGCGTTTGAACAATTATTGCCCGCAAAGCCAGAAGCAGAAAACGAGACGATATGACGCCAGTAATTGCCACCCAAGCCGCCAGCCTGTCACCGCTGGCTCTGTTCCTTCAGGCCGATATCGTCGTGAAGATCGTGATGCTCGGCCTCTTGGGCGCGAGTATCTGGACATGGTCGATCATCGTTTCGCATTGGGCCCGCATGCGCGCGACGATGCGCGACACCGAAGCGTTCGAGCGCGATTTCTGGAAGGCGGAAAATACCGACGCTTTCCACAAGCAGCATAAGGACAATCCGCTGCCGCCCGCGCGCGTCTTTCAGGCCGCGATGTTTGAATGGCGTCGCTCGACTGGGCGCACGCCCATTGACCGCGAGGGAACGCGCGCGCGCCTCGCATCGGCCATGGGCACAGCCATTGCCGCGGAAATTGACCGGCTGGGAGATCGGCTGAACATTCTGGCGACCATTGGCAGCGTTGCGCCCTTTGTGGGCCTGTTCGGCACCGTCTGGGGGATTATGCGCAGCTTCACCGCGATTGCGGACCAGCAGAACACCTCGCTTGCCGTTGTGGCGCCGGGCATTGCCGAGGCGCTGTTTGCAACCGCGATCGGCCTGTTCGCGGCCATCCCCGCAGTCATTGCCTATAACCGCTTCGGCCATGGCCTGAACCGGCTGGAAGCCCGGCTGACGCGCTTTGCCGATACCTTCCACGCCACGCTCAGCCGCGAACTGGAACTCTAGGCGATGGGGCCGATCCAATCCGCACGCTCGGGCCGCAAGCGCGCGCCGATGGCGGAAATCAACGTGACGCCGCTGGTGGACGTTATGTTGGTGCTGCTCATCATCTTCATGGTGACGGCGCCGCTGCTTGTCGCGGGCGTGCCGATCAACCTGCCCGACAGCCGAGCGAAAGCGCTCGATCAGGGTGACAAGCCCGTGCAGGTCTCGCTTGATGCCGATGGCAAGCTGTTCATCGACGAGACCGAGATCAAGGCGGCAGACCTGCCCGCGCGGCTTGCCGACATCGCAGCGAAGGGCGGCGCGCAAAGCCCGCAAGTCTATCTGCGTGCCGACCGTGGCCTTGATTATGGCGAAGTGATGCGCGTGATGGGCGAGATCAACCGCGCAGGCCTCAACCGCGTGGCGCTTGTCACCACCGAGGGCGAGGAGCGCTAGCGCGATGGACCGCGCCGAACGCACAGGACTTGGCATTGCCATTGTCGGCCATGCGCTGCTGTTTGGCGCGCTGTCGGTCAGCCTGTTGCGCCCGACGCCCAAGCTGCTGCCACTCAACCCGCCCATTGAGGTCGAGCTGGTCGACGCCAAGTCGCTGGTGACAGCTGCACCTGATGCAGTGAAGGAAGCAAGCGCTCCGCCCGCAGCGCAAGAACCTGCAACGGCGCCAGAGCCGGTCGCAGCCCCGCCCCCGCCAACGCCACTGGCCGCACCGCCACCGCCCAAGCCCGTCGTGGCGACCAAGGCTCCGCCCAAGAAGGTGGAGACAAAGCCGCTGGCGAAGGCCGCGGAAACTCCAAAAGCGCAGAAGACCGAAGCAAAGCCGCAAACCAAGCCACGCCCATCAAGGCTCGGCAATCTTGGCGCGCAGCTGTCGCAGGCTGCCAGCACCGAAAGCGCCCGCGCACCGGGCACGGGACGCGGCACGGCAGCGCAAGGCAGCGGCACACCCGCCGCCAAGACAGCAGCACAGCTTGAAGCGAGCTTCATCCAGGCGCTGTTCGTGAAGATCAAACGCTATTGGCGCGCGCCCACGGGTGTTGATGCGGAACTTCTGCGCACGCAGCTTGTTGTCACATTGAAGCCCGATGGCTCGGTTGGCAGCATCACTGTCGTCAGCCAATCGGGTGACAATGAGAATAATTCCAATCTGAAAGCCCTGCACGCCGAGCGCGCGGTAAATGCCGTGCGCCGCGCTGCCCCCTTTGACCTGCCGCCCGAACATTATGCCATCTGGCAATCGCTCGGGCCGCTGACATTCGACAAGAGGTTGAACTGATATGCGCCTTACCTTCCCCATCGCCCTGTTTGCGCTTGCGCTGACCGGGCCTGCCAATGCGCAGATCACCGGCACGATCACCGACGAAACCCCCGCCGAGGGCTTTGTCGTTGCCGTCCCGCCGCTGGCGACACCCGCTGATGTCGCGACGCCTGCCGGGCAAACCGGAGAGCTTGGCCGCAAGGTTGCCGAGATCATCTCGAACGACTTGAACGCGACCGACGTCTTCTCGCCCAAGGGGCCAGCAGGGCTGCGCACGATTGCGATGGGTGAAGTCACCGCGCCTGCCTTTGGCGAATGGGCAGCGATGAACGCCGAAAATCTGGTCCATGGCTTTGTCCGCAACAACACAGACGGTACGCTGACGATAGGCTGCTATCTCTATGATGTCTCGCTCAAGTCCGAGATGGTCCGTCAGGGCTATGTCGTCGGGCCGCGTGAATGGCGGCGCGCGGCGCACAAATGCGCTGACGCCATCTATTCGCGCCTCTCGGGGGAAAACCCGTTCTTCGACAGCCGCATTGCCTATATTGCCGAGACCGGCCCCAAGGGGAACCGCGTCAAGCGGCTGGCAATCATGGATTCGGATGGCGCCAACCACCGCTTCATCACCAACGGGCAGGCCATTGCCCTCACCCCGCGCTTCTCGCCCGACTATAAGTCGATCGTCTATGTCTCGTATATCGAGCGACGCGCGCGCGTTTATGTCTATGACATTGCAAGCGGCCGCCAGCGGCTCGTGACCGAAAGCCCCAACCAGACGTTCAGCCCGCGCTGGTCGCCCAATGGCAAGACGATCCTCTATTCGATGAGCGTCGGCGGCAATACCGATCTCTATGCCGTCTCGGCGGCGGGTGGCGGCACGCCGGTGCGCCTCACCGATTCCCCTGCGATTGAAACGGGCGGCAGCTATTCTCCCGACGGCTCGAAGATCGTCTTTGAAAGCGACCGCTCGGGCAAGCAGCAGATTTATGTGATGAACGCCGATGGCACGGGCCAGCAGCGCATCAGTTTTGGCGGCGGCAACTATGCCACGCCCGAATGGAGCCCGCGCGGCAATCTGGTGGCCTTCACCAAGCTCGGCGGTGGCGCCTTCCGCATTGGCGTGATGAGCCCGAGCGGCAGCGGCGAAAAGCTGCTGACGAACAGCTGGCAGGATGAAGCGCCCACCTGGTCGCCCAATGGCCGCGTCATCCAGTTCTTCCGCACCTATCAGGGATCGGGCAAGACAAGCGTCATGCAGGTCGATGTGACGGGCGCAAAGGAACGCCGCATCGAAACGCCCGTCGATGGGTCAGACCCCGCCTGGGGTCCGCTGCTGCCCTGACGGAACCCCAAGGCACCGATACGCGTTAGACCCTGAGCGAACCGCCTCGGGGCTTGACGCCGCACCTCTTTCTGCCGATCCTCCCCCATGAACGGGGTGGAAGGCAAAGCACAGGAGTTACAACATGAACAAGAAAACGGCTGCTATCCTGATGGCAACTTGCCTCATCGCCGTTGCGGGCTGCACCAAGAAGGAAAAGCCGCAAGACCTTCCGCCGCCGCCCGTGGGTGCTGAAGGCACGACCGGCGCCACCGAGCCGACCGGCCCGGCACCCGGATCGCAAGCGGATTTCGTGGCGAACATCGCCAACGATCATATCTATTTCGATACCGACAAGTCGGACATTGATGCCGAAGACCAGTCGGTGCTCGCCAGCCAGGCGACTTGGCTCAAGAAGTACCCCAATGTCCGCGTCACACTTGAAGGGCATTGCGACGAGCGCGGTACGCGCGACTATAATATCGCACTGGGCGCCCGCCGCGCGAATGCTGCCAAGAATGCCCTCGCCGCGCTCGGCATTGATGCCGCGCGCATCAGCACCGTCAGCTATGGCAAGGAACGCCCCGAAGCGCTCGGCTCAACCGAAGCTGATTGGGCAAAGAACCGTCGCGCCGTCACGATAACGGTGCAGTAACCGGACATCCGGCCGACCGGGAAGCAAAAAGGCCCGCCATCCAAACCGGATGGCGGGCCTTTCTTTATGCACACAAACGCGTTGGGCTTAGCCGACGCGCGTGCCCGACAGCGGGAAGGTACCGAAGGCGCCTGCCTTGACCGAGCCGGTCACGGTGTCGCCATCGACAGTCGCGGTGCCTTCAAGCGTCATCGGCATCGGCACCGTCATCTTCATCGACCAGGTCAGCGTGTTGCCGTCGATCTTGCCGTCGGTGATGTCGACCGAACCCTGAGCACCCGAGTTGGTGCCGCTCCAGGTGTCGCCATCAACATTGACGACCATCGTCGACTTCTGGTCACCCAGCGGCGACTTCACAACGCATTCATAAGTTCCTGCAACGCCCATTACATCTCTCCTTTAATGGCCTCCGGGGGAATCATTTACCCGTGGTTGATGACAGTTGTTCAATGGGAAGGCCGAGTTTTTCAAGCTGCGGACGCACAATTTTTGCATCGCCCACCACGACCCACAAAAACTGATCGGGGTTCAGGACAGAGCGGATCGAGGCATCGAGTTGTTCGCGCGTCATGCCGCGATAGCGTGACGCTAGGGAATCGTAGAAATCGTCGGACCGCTTGTAGAGCACGTTGCGCTGGATGGCCCCGAGGACGGCGTCCGACGTTTCATAGCTGCCCGGAAGCTCAAGCACGTTTCCGTTGATGATCCGGGTGCGTTCTTCGTCGGTCACGCCCTTCGTCGTCAGGAATTCCTTATAGTCGGCCTTGAGGGCAGCGATTGATTCGCCTGTCCGGTCCGCCTGCACAGGAGCGTAGACAATATAGGGCACGTCGCCTGCGACACGGTTGATCGAGCCGCGCACGCCATAGGACCAGCCACGCGTTTCGCGCAGGTCCATGTTGATGCGTGACAGGAAGCCCGCGCCCAGCGCCTGATTGGCCGTGACGAGCCTTTCAAGATCATCCGTGCCCTTCTTCGGCAGCACTTGCCCCGCCAGAATATAAGACTGCGGCGAGTCCGGGCGATCCACCAGAACGATGCGCGGCTGGGCTACCGGAATGGCCCCCCCTTCCGCCTTGGTGCCAGCTTCGCCCGTCGTTGACCATTTGCCGAACTTGACATCCAGCTGCTTCACGATCTTGCCAAGCGGCTGATCGCTGACAACGAAGATGGTCGCCTTTTCAGGGCGCAGCCACTTGTCGTGGAACGACACGAGTTCCTCGCGCGTGACCTTGGAGACCGTCGCCGCATCACCGGTGCCGGTGAAGGACACGCCATAGGGATGCTGGCTGCCGAACAGCAGCGGCGGAAGAGTGCGCAGCGCAATGCTCTGCGGCGTCTTCAGTTCAGACTGGATGCGTGCGAGCTGCTGGTTGCGAAGACGCTCGACTTCTGCGGGCACAAAGTCCGGCTTCAACACGACATTGGCGAGAAGCGACAGCGACGGATCAAGATTGGCCGAGAGTGCCGAAAGGCTGACCGTCGTACGGTCCATAGACGCGCCCGAGCTGATCGTTGCGCCAAGACGCTCCTGTGCTTCAGCGATCTGGACCGAGGTCATGCCGGCCGCTCCTTCATCGAGCAGCGAGAGCATGAGCGACTGCGTGCCGAGCCGATCACGCGGATCAGCCGCATTGCCCGCGTCAAAGCTGACCGAGACCTGCGTCATAGGCACGGCGTTGCGCTGCACATAGACAATCGGCACGCCATTGGAGAGCTTGGCGCGCTCCACAGTCGGGAAGTCGAGATCAGCAATCGCGCCGACATCGGGCAGCTTGGAGCGGTCTGCGGCGGCTACTGGTCCGGACGCTCCTGCTGGTGTCGCCTCCACACCAGCGCGAGCTGGCGGCGCCAGCGGCTTTTCGCCTTCCTGCGGCGCGCGGTAATATGACGGCGCCTGTGTCGCACCACCCTTCTTGACCGAGCCAGCTTCCTGATAGGCCTCGCGCTCGCCGGGGACGACCGTGAGCGCATAAACCGGACGCGTCAGCCACTTCTGCATCGCCTTGGTGACTTCGGCAGGCTTGACCTTCGACATCGCGACAAGGTCTTTCTTGAAGGCGTCCGCATCACCCCGATAGAGTTCGCCCTCGGCAAGCGCGACGGCCTTGCCGCCAAAGCCGCCGACCTGCTCCAGCCCGTCAATACGCTCGGCCACTGCGCGCGTCGCAACGCGTCGCACTTCATCCGCCGTCGGGCCGTTCTTGATGAAATCGGCAAGGATTTCGTCGAGCCGCTTTGCGACCAGCGCGGGATCAACACCCGGACGGACATCTGCCGTGACTTCAACCCAGCCAAGCTGCGCGAAATCCTGATAGCTTGCCGTCACGCCAACCGCGAGTTTTTCACCGCGGACCAGCGCATTGTCGAGCCGCGAACTGGCAAGGCCACCCAGCACGGTCGCGGCGACCTTCAAAGGCACAGCATCCGCACTGTCGACGCCCGGAACCGTCCAGTAACGATAGTGGCGCGTGGTCGCGACATTGTCCTTCATCACTTCAGTGCGAGGCGCATCGAGCGTCGGCACCGTCACGTTGAGACGGGCCTGCTTGGGCCCTGCCGGAATGTCGCCGAACCACTTTTCGACGAGCGGCTTTGCCGCCTTGGCGTCGATATCGCCTGCAAGCACGAGCACAGCGTTGTTCGGGCCATAATGCGCGCGGAACCAGTTCTTCACATCCTCAAGGCTTGCCGCATCAAGATCGGCCATCGAGCCGATGGTGGAATGCCCATAGGGATGATCTTCAGGCACCGTGCCCCGCAGCTGCGCATATTCGACGAGGCCATAAGGCTGGTTGTCGCCCTGACGCTTTTCATTCTGCACGACGCCAATCTGGTTGGTCAGCTTTTCCTGCGTCACCGCACCAAGCAGATGGCCCATGCGGTCGCTTTCAAGGAACAGCGCCCGCTCCAGCGCACCTTTGGGCACGGTTTCGAAATAATTGGTACGGTCAAACCAGGTCGTGCCGTTGAAATCGGTCGCACCCATGTTCTGGAGCGGGGTGAAGAAATCGCCATCGGCATTTTCCGAGCCGTTGAACATCAGATGTTCGAACAGATGGGCAAAGCCCGTCTTGCCCTTGGGTTCATGCTTCGAGCCGACATCATACCACACCGACACCGCAACCACCGGCGCCTTGCGATCGGTATGCACGATCACGCGCAGGCCATTGGCGAGCGTGAACTGTTCGTGCGGGATGTTGACCTGCTTGACGAGCGAAGAGACCGGCGCGGGCTTGCCGATCTGCTGCGCAACGGCGGGCGACACCATCACCGTGCTGGCAAGAAGCGCGAGAGCAAAAATACGCATGGACTGTCCTTGGACTGGAAAATGATCGGAACGTTCTAATGCCCTGTGCGTCCGGCGCAACGTGCGCGACGCGCGGTGGACGATTTTCGATGAACAGCCAATGCGC
>Ga0116191_1001217_pt1 | contig 21122 bp, 17 predicted proteins | sample AD_UKC111_MetaG_FD_89897 | JGI IMG/M metagenome (GOLD analysis project Ga0116191, IMG submission 89897) | Active sludge microbial communities of municipal wastewater-treating anaerobic digesters from Hong Kong - AD_UKC111_MetaG | ecosystem: Engineered > Bioreactor > Anaerobic > Digestate... | reverse complement strand
CGCCCGGCCTGCGCGATCGCGTCGCGCACCTGCGCGCGCACCTCCGGCAGCGACATCTCGATGATCGACGACTCGTCGATGCCCCCCATCAGGCAGCGGTCGGTCAGGCCGCGCAGCTCGGCCAGCGTCGGATTGCCCTTCAGGCGATCCGACACGCTGAGCACCTCGAACGGATAGTCGAGCACGCGCCCGATCGTCAGCGACGATCCGTGCACGTGCAGCACGCGGACCATGCCGGCCATCGCCTCGGCCATCCGGATCTCGTAGGGGCGCACGAAGGTCCGGTAGGTCGCGTCGTCGATGCCGCGCTTGCCCGGCGGCGTGATCGCGCCGTTGATCGAATAGAACACCGCGTCGCAGCCGGCCTCGCGGACCGCGCCCATGTAGTCGCACAGCGCGTCGCTGACGCGCTCGAGCATCGGGATCGCCTCGTCCGGATGCTCGAAGACGAACTTCGCCTTCGTGTAGCCGACCCGGCGCATCACCTGCTGGAACGGGTCGAAGGTGGTGATCATGATCGGCACGTCGGGGCCGAGCTCGGCGCGCAGCAGCCGGATGCACTTCAGCTCCTCGGCGAAGCTCGGCGAATCGGGGGGCGCCCGCCACAGCCGCGCGAAGTCCGCGGGCTCGAGCAGCGTCTCGAGCCCCGGGGGCATCGGATAGCGGAAGTCGTTGACGACCTTGCAGATGTCGAGCCCGTAGTCGCGGAAGAAGCGCGCGTGGCGCATCGCGTGCTCGGTGCCGCCGAGCGCGTCGGTGCCGAAGTGGATCCACGCGGTCAGCGGCGGCCGGTCGACCGGGGCGCCGCTCACCGCGGCCTCGAAGCGCTCGCGCTTCGTCATCCCGCGCTCGCGCTTCGTCATCGAGTCCGTCATCCCCGGGCCCTCAATCGATCTTCGCGCCGGAGAACTTCACCACCGAGCCCCACTTGACGATCTCGGCGTCGAGATGCCGCGCGAGGTCCTGCGGCGTGCCGCCGGCCGGCTCGACACCCATCGCGATCAGCTTCTTCCTGGACTCGGGGTCGGCGAGGATCCGGTTCACCGCCTCGTTGAGCCGGCGCACCGCCTCGGGGGGTGCCCCCTTCGGGAACAGGAACGCGAACCAGGTCTGCGACTCGATCGGCAGGCCGAGCTCGCGCGCGGTCGGCACGTCCGGCAGGATCGGCGAGCGCGCCTTCGACAGGATCGCGATCGGACGCAGCTGGCCGCTCTGGATGAACGACTGCACGCCGGTGACCAGCTGGAACATCATCTGCAGCTGGTCGGACACCAGGTCGAGCGTGCCCTGGCCGATGTTGTTGTACGGCACGTGGACGATGAAGGTCCGCGTCTGCTGCTTGTAGAGCTCGGCGGCGAGGTGCATCGAGCTGCCGTTGCCCGACGAGCCGTAGTTGAAGCGGCCCGGGTTGCGCCGCACGTGCTCGGTGAACTCGTCGAGGGTCTTCGCGGGGAACTTCTGGTTGACGACCAGGATGTTCGACACGCCGCCGACCTGCACCACCGGGTCGAAGTCCCGGACCGGGTGCCAGGCGAGCGACGGGTACAGGCTGATGTTGGTCGCGAGCGTGCCGGCCCACGAGAACAGCACGGTGTAGCCGTCGGCGGGCGCCTTCGCGGCGAGGGTCGCGCCGACGTTGCCGTTCGCCCCGCCGTGGTTCTCGACGAAGAAGCGGCCGTTGAAGTGCTTGGTCAGCTCCTCGGCGAAGAAGCGCGAGACCGGGTTCGCGGTGCCGCCGCCGGCGTTCGCCGGCACGATGATCCGCACCGGCTTCGAGGGCCAGGACTCGGCCTGCGCGTGCGCGGGGCCCGTCGGCATCGCGAGCAGCGTCGCGGCCAGGATGCTGCCGGCCGCGGCCAGGAGGCGCGCGGCTCGGACGGTCGTCGTCGTCATGTTCGGGCCTCCCTGCCCCGTGTTTCCGGCGATTCTAGCCGGCGGGCGCGGGGCGCGCCGGGTGGCGTGCGTGCGCGTCCCGCGTGCGGTGGACCCGGGCCCGTTCGAACGGCGCGTCGTGCTCGCGCAGCAGCGGGCGCGGGACCCTGCCCGCGGTGCCCGGCTGCCCGAGGGGCCGCGGCCCGCCGGCGTCGCTCAGCGGGTCGTCTCGCGGACCCACCCCGCGGCGCGCGCGATCGCGCGGTCGGCGCCGTCGAGCACGCCGCCCCAGTTGAAGAAGCCGTGGTGCATCCCGGCGCAGCGCTCGAGGGTCGTCGGCACGCCGGCGTCGCGCAGCCGCGCCGCGTAGGCCTCGCCCTCGTCGCGCAGCACGTCGCACTCGGCGGTCAGCACCAGCGCCGGCGGCAGGCCCCGCAGGTCGGGCGCGCGCAGCGGCGCGGCCTGCGGCGACAGCGCGGCGACGCCGGCCGCATCGAGCGGGCCGCCGAGGTAGTGGTCCCAGAACCAGCCCATCACGTCGCGGGTGAGGCCGAAGCCGTCGGCGAACTCGGCGTACGACGGGAAGCCCGCGGTCCAGTGCTCGACGACCGGGTAGACCAGCAACTGCCCGCGCGCGCGCGGACCGTCCTCGTCCCGCAACCTCAGCGACACCGCGCACGCGAGGTTGCCGCCGGCGCTGTCGCCGGCCAGCACGAACCGGCCGGGATCCGCGCCGAGCGACGCGGCGTTCGCGACCGCCCAGCGCGTCGCGACCGCGCAGTCGTCCGGCGCCGCCGGGAAGCGGTGCTCGGGCGCGAGCCGGTAGTCGACCGACACCAGCACCGCGTCGGCGCCGAGCGCGAGCCGCCGGCAGGCGGCGTCGTGCGTGTCGAGGTCGCAGACGACCCAGCCGCCGCCGTGGAAGAACACCACCATCGGCTTCGTCGCGGCGCCGCCCGGCGGCCGGTAGATCCGCACCCGCAGCGGACCCGCCGGGCCGTCGATCGCACGGTCCTCGATCGCCAGCGGCGCCTGCGGCTTCGGGATCAGCTTCGCCGACGACTCCGCGTACGCGCGCCGGCCGACGTCGACCGGCAGCGTGTTCAGCGCGGGCCGGCCGACGACGAGCCGGTCGAGCAGCTCGCGGACCTGGGGATCGAGGGGCACGTCGTCACTCCACCTTGCCGATGCGTCGGACCACGTCCGACAGGACCTCGTTCTCGCGCTCGTAGAAGCGCGCGAACTCGGGCGCGTCGAGGAACTGCAGCGGCGTGCCGAGCGTCTCGAAGCGCTGCCTGAGCTGCGGGTCCGACAGGATCGCGCGCGACGCCTCGCGCAGTCGGGCCACGACCGGCTCCGGCGTGCCCGCGGGCACGAACAGCCCCGCCCACTGCGAGAACTCGACGTCGAAACCCGCCTCCTTCAGCGTCGGCACCTCGGGCAGCGCCGCCAGCCGGGTGCCGCCCCAGCTGCCGAGCACCCGGATCCTGCCGGCCTTCACGTGCTGCACGATGCTCGACGGGCCGGTGGCGAGCGCCTCGACCTGGCCGCCGAGCAGGCCCACGACGGCCGGTCCCGCGCCGGTGTAGGGCACGTGGAGCAGCTTCGCGCCGGCACGCCCGGCGAGCATCTCCATCGGCACGTGCATCGTGCCGTAGTTGCCCGACGAGCCGTACGGGATCTGCGCCGGCCGGCGCTTCGCGTCGTCGAGGAACTCGGCGACGGTCCTCCACGGCGCCTCGGCCCGGACCGCGAGCACCACCGGGTCGGCGGTGAAGCGGGCGACCGGGACCAGGTCGCGGTGCGCGAACATCGGCGCGCGACCGAGCACGCGGTCCGCCTCCGGCAGGATCGAGATCGACGACAGCGCCATCAGCATCACGTGGCCGTCCGGCTTCGCGCGCGCGACGGCCTGCATGCCGAGCCCGCCGCCCGCGCCGGCGCGGTTCTCGACGACGACCGGCTGGCCGAGCTGCTTCTCGAGCGCCGCGGCGACCGGGCGGCCGACCAGGTCGGCGACGCCACCGGGCGGGAACGGCACCACCATCGTGATCGGCCGGCCGGGCCAGGTGCCGTCCTGGGCCCGGGACGCGGGCGCGTGCGCGGCGAGGGCCGCGGCGAGCACCGCCGCGACGCCGAGCGCCGCGAGACGTCGTGGGCCCGGGCCGGGCACGGACGCCGGGCGGGACGACGGCGTCGTGCGGGACGACGGCGTCGCGCGGGCCGGTGGCGTCGTGCGCGACGGCGGGCGGCGCCGCGGCCTCATGGCTGCAGCACGACCCGACCGACGACGCGTCCCGCCGCCAGGTCCTCGAGCGAGCGGTTGACCTCGGCGAGCGGGCGCAGCGTCAGCGGGATCTCCGGCAGCGTCACGCGCTGGGCGAGCGCCATCAACTCCTTCAGCTCGTTCAGCCCGGCGACGTACGAGCCCTGCACCGCCATCGCCTTCAGCGGGAACATCGGCACCGGCGTCCGGAACTCGCCGCCGAACAGCCCGACGATGACGACCGTGCCGCCGCGGCGCACGACGCCGACCCCGAGCGCCGAGGTCGACTCGGCGCCGACGAAGTCGACGACCCCGAGCACGTTGTTGCCGCTCGCCTTGACGATCGTGCGGGCCGCGTCGGCATCCTTCGGGTCGACGACCAGCGCGGCACCGTAGCGCTGCGCGGTCTCGCGCTTGGCCGGGTCGGGGTCGACGGCGATCACCTTCGCCTTCGACAGCGCGGACAGCAGCGCCACCGCGGTCATGCCGACCCCGCCGCAGCCGATCACCGCGACCCAGTCGTCGGGCGCCGCCTCGGGCAGTTTGCGGATCGCGCCGTAGGCGGTGATCCCCGCGCACGCGAAGGTCGCGGCACGCGCCGGGTCGAGCGTGCCGACCGGCACGAGGTAGCGCTCGTGCGGCACGCGCACCAGGTCCGAGTAGCCGCCGGGGCGCTGCAGCCCGAGGTTGCGCGCGCCGCGGTTGCACAGGTGGTCGTTGCCCGACAGGCAGGTCGGGCACTCGCCGCAGCCGATCCACGGGTAGACCACGACGCGGTCGCCGACCTTCGCGTCGGTGACCTCGGGCCCGACCTCGACGACCACGCCGCCGATCTCGTGCCCCATCGTGACCGGCAGCTTCGTGCCCGCTCGCTCGAGCGACGACAGCTTGCCGCCGCCCATGTCGAAGCCGCCCTGCTGGATGTGCAGGTCCGAGTGGCAGATGCCGCAATGGGTGACCCGCACCGTCACCTCGCGTCCGGCCGGCGCCTCCAGCCGGTCCTCCATCTGCTCCAGCGGCGCCCCCCAGGTCGGGAACGCCCAGCGGTGCGCGCAGCGGTAGTCCATCGGTGTCTCCGTCGAGGGTGTCGGGTGCGATCATGCACCGACGCGCGGTGCTTGGCGACCGGCGAGGCCGTCGCGCGGAATCGCCGCCGCGATCGGCACCGCCCCTTCAGGCCGCGGCGATCTCCGCCCGGGCCCGCGGCAGCGTCACCACGAAGCACGCGCCGCGGCCGATGCCGTCCGAGCTCGCCGTGACGGTGCCGCCGTGCAGCGCCACCAGCTGGCGCACCAGCGACAGCCCGATGCCCAGGCCGCCCTGCGCGCGATCGCGGCTCCCGTCGACCTGCGTGAACAGCTCGAACACCCGCTCCAGCTGGTCGGGCGGCAGGCCGATGCCGGTGTCGCGCACGTGCACGCGGACCGCGCCGCCGTCCGCGTCGACCTCGTCGACCGCGACCTCGATCTCGCCGCCCGGATCGGTGTACTTCGACGCGTTCGACAGCAGGTTCTCGAAGACCTGCGCGAGACGGACCGCGTCGGCCTGCACGATCGGCCCACGCTCGGGCAGGCGCACCGTCAGCCGCAGTCCCCGCGCCTCGATCGCGGGCCGGACGGCGTCGGCCGCCTCGCCCACCGCGTCGGCGATCGCGATCGGCTCGCGGTGCAGCGCGATCTTGCCCTGGGTGATCCGCGAGACGTCGAGCAGGTCGTCGACCAGGCGGGTCAGCCGCCGCACCTGTCGATCGGACATCTCCACCGCGCGATGCTGCGGCGTGCCCCCGGGCAGCGTGCGCGACAGCACGTTGATCGCGTTGCGCAGCGGCGCGAGCGGATTGCGCAGCTCGTGCGCGAGCATCGCGAGGAACTCGTCCTTGCGACGGTCGGCCTCGCGCAGCGCCTCGACCGCCTGCTCGCGCGCGTGCTCCTTGTCCCGCTGCACGCGGCTCGCCTCGCGCAGCGACGCGAACAGCATCGAGACCTGCCGGATCGACGAGCGGCGCTCGGCGATCGGCTCCCCGTCGGCGAGGCTGCGCGCGTCGGTCGCGACCGCTTCAATCGCCGCCGAGATCCGCCGCCCGAGCAGCACGCTCAGCACCACGCCCGCGGCGAGCACGACGGCGCCGAACGCGAGCAGCCCGCCGAACGATCGCTGCAGCGGCGCGTCGAGCACGCCGACCGGCACGCCGATGGTCACCGTCCAGCCGGAGGGCATGCGCTCCCAGGCGGCGAGCACCGTCGCCCCGTCGAGCGTGGTCAGGCGGCGCATGCCACGGGACGGCTCGGCCTCGAGCGCCGCGCGCAGGTCGGGGGTGATCGCGTGACCGAAGTACTTCGAGGGCTCGCGGTTGCGGGCGACCAGCCGGTACTGGCGGTCGGCCACCGCCGCGATCGCGCCCTCGCGGTACAGCTGGCCGCCGACGAAGCGCGACAGCACGTCGGGGCTCAGGCGCGCGCTGAGCACCCATCGGACGGTCCCGTCCCGGATCACCGGGACCGACACGCCGATCGCCCGCTCGCCGGTGCGCCGGCTCTGGTAGACGTCCGAGACCACGGGGCGCGCGCCGCGGATCGCCTCGACCATGTGCGGCAGCTCGACGCGCAGGTCGCCGGCCGCGCCGAACGGCAGCGCCGCGTTGACCACGACGCGCCCCTGCGGGTCGGTGACCACGATGTTGTCCCAGCCCTCGTTGCGCGAGACCAGGTCGCGCGCGTAGGCGTGGAAGGCCTCGAGGTCGTCACCGACCAGCGACGGGAACTCGGCGACGCGCAGCAGCTCGCGGATCGACCCGGCGATCTCGCGGTCGAGCGAGACGGCCATGGTCTTGACCATCTGCTGCAGGTCGCGACGCGCGTCGGCCTGCCCGCTCTGCCAGACCAGGTTCAGCAGCCACAGCGCGAACGCGATCAGCGGCAGCGTCGCGAGCGCCGGCAGCATCACCAGCAGCGTCTGCAGCCCGACGGTCCGGTTCGCTCGCGGCCTGGGGACGGCGATGGGCTCGGCGGAATCCACCGGCCGAGTGTAGTGAAAAATCCGCCGCGGCTGTCGGAAACCCGGCCGGCTCAGGCCTGCCACACCGCGTAGCCCTCGGCCCGCAGCCCGAGCGCCAGCTCGACCTCCATCTCGCGCGCGGCCGCGTACGGCATCGGGTTCGCGTACGCGTACAGCTCGGGCATCAGCCGCAGCCCGTGCTCGCGCACGAACCGGTTCGCCTTCGCGCCCGCCTTGTGGCGGGCGAGGCGCAGCTCGGGCGTGAGCCCGGTCATGCCGACGTACACGCAGGGTCGGGCCGGGTTCCAGCCGGGGTTCGCCGACGCGAAGCGCCGGTCGTTCATCACGACGTCGTCGAGCAGGACGACGTACACGTGGTGGCGGTGGCGCGCCACGGCCCTCAGCGCCCGAGCAGCCCGCGGATCGCCCCGGTCGCCGCGTCGATCGCGTCCCGGCCTGCGCCGCCGACCCCGCGCACCAGTCCGCCGAGCCCGATGCCGAGCCGCTCGGCGAGTGCCGCGGCGACGCGGGTCGCGAGGTCCTCCGACAGCGAGAAGCGCGGATCGTCGAGCCGGCCCTCGAGCACGAAGTCGAGCTCGATGCGCGCCGCGCGGTCCTTCAGCAGCGCGAGCACCGCCTCGCGCGGCAGCCCGAGGAAGCCGCCCGAGGCGGGCGCGAGCTCGAGGCTGGCGAGCACCAGCCGGCCCGGGGCGCGCAGCCGGTCGCGCTCGACGCTCGACGCCAGGTCGAGGTCGAGCGTGCCGGCGCGCACGCCGGTGTCGGCCGCCTTGAGCAGGTACGGCTGCAGCGCGACCAGGTCGATGCCGCGCAGCCGCGCCTTCAGCTGCGAGTCGCGGGTGGCCGGCACGACCCAGCCGTCGATCGCCATGCGGCCGTCGCGCGCGGCGTCGCGACCGGCGGCCGCCTTCACGGTGCCCTCGACGCGCACCCGCACGCGGGCGTCGAGCGCGGGGAGCGCGACGCCGTCGAGCTCGGCGGCCAGCGCCTCGACGCGCAACGCGTGCGCCGGACGGCGCACCGCGGCGTCGAAGAACTCGAGCGTGCCCCCGCGCAGCACGATGCGGTCGATCGTCGCCGCGCGTCCCGGCCCCGCCGCGCCCGGCGTGCCGGACGCCCCGCGCCCGGAGGGCGCCGGGCCGTCGGCGGACGCCGCGCCGGGCCTCGCCCCGCCGGACGCCGCCGCGGACGGGGCGGCCGGCCCCGCCGCGCCGGCACCGTCGCCGACCGGCGTGTCCTTCAGCAGCCTGGGCAGCAAGCGCACCCGCCCGTCGCCGGAGCGCAGCACCGACACGTACGCGTCGTCGACGGTCACGCTGGCGACGCGCACGCGCTCGCCGAGCAGCGTCGAGAGCTCGGGGACGACCACCACGCGACGTGCCGCGAGCGTCTCGCGCGCCGGCCAGCCCGGGGGCGCCGCGACGCGCAGGCCCTCGATCTCCACCCGTCCGAGCCCCAGGCGGACCGCGCCGAGCGTCGCGCTCGGCCCGAGCGCGTCGACGACCGCGGTCTCGACCGCGCGTGCGGCCAGCATGTAGGCGCCGGCACCGAGGCCGGCCGCGACCGCCGCCGCGATCGCGACGATCCCGGCCAGGCGGCGCACCGCGATCACGCCGCGCTCACCTCAGCGGCTTGAAGCGCAGCCGGTGCGGTCTCGCGGCCTCCTCGCCGAGGCGACGCCGCTTGTCGGCCTCGTACTCCTGGTAGTTGCCGTTGAAGAACGTCCACTGCGAGTCGCCTTCGGCCGCGAGGATGTGCGTCGCGATCCGGTCGAGGAACCAGCGGTCGTGCGAGATCACCATGATGCTGCCGGCGAAGTCGAGCAGCGCGTCCTCGAGCGCACGCAGCGTCTCGACGTCGAGGTCGTTCGAGGGCTCGTCGAGCAGCAGCACGTTGCCGCCGGTCAGCAGCGTCTTGGCGAGGTGCAGCCGGCCGCGCTCGCCCCCCGACAGCGAGCCGACCAGCTTCTGCTGGTCCTGGCCCTTGAAGTTGAAGCGCCCGATGTAGGCGCGCGACTGCACCTCGAAGCGGCCGACGGTGAGGATGTCGGTGCCGCCCGAGACCGCCTCCCAGACGTTCTTGTTCGCCTCGAGCGCGTCGCGCGACTGGTCGACGTAGGCGAGCTGCGCGGTGGGGCCGACCTTGACCTCGCCCGAGTCGGGCTTCTCGATGCCGGTGATCATCCGGAAGATCGTCGACTTGCCGGCGCCGTTCGGGCCGATGATGCCGACGATCGCGCCGGCCGGCACCCGGAAGCTCAGGTTGTCGATCAGCAGGCGGTCGCCGAACGCCTTGCTGACGTTGACGAACTCGATCACCTCGTTGCCCAGGCGTTCGCCGACCGGGATGAAGATCTCGGCGGTCTCGTTGCGCTTCTGGTACTCGTGCGAGGACAGCTCCTCGAAGCGCGCGATCCGGGCCTTGCTCTTCGCCTGGCGGCCCTTGGGGTTCTGGCGCACCCACTCGAGCTCCTTCTTCAGCGCCTTCTGGCGCGCCGACTCGGTGGCCTCCTCGTTCTTCAGCCGGTTCTGCTTCTGCTCCAGCCAAGAGCTGTAGTTGCCCTTCCACGGGATGCCCGAGCCGCGGTCGAGCTCGAGGATCCACTCGGCCGCGTTGTCGAGGAAGTAGCGGTCGTGGGTCACGCCGACCACCGTCCCGGGGAACCGGTGCAGGAACTGCTCGAGCCAGTCGACCGACTCGGCGTCCAGGTGGTTGGTCGGCTCGTCGAGCAGCAGCATGTCCGGCTTGGACAGCAGCAGCTTGCACAGCGCGACGCGGCGCTTCTCGCCGCCCGACAGCGGGCCGATCTTCGCGTCCCAGGGCGGCAGGCGCAGCGCATCGGCCGCGACCTCGAGCATGCCCTCGGTGTTGTCGCCGCCGCTGGTCGAGATCAGCGCCTCGAGCTCGGCCTGCTCGGTCGCGAGCTTGTCGAAGTCGGCGTCCGGCTCCGCGTAGGCCGCGTAGATCTCGTCGAGCCGCTTCTTCGCGGCCGCGATCTGGCCGAGCGCGCTCTCGACCTCCTCGCGCACGGTCTTGTCGGGGTCGAGCTGCGGCTCCTGGGGCAGGTAGCCGATCTTGATGCCGGGCATCGGCGTGGCCTCGCCCTCGATGTCCTTGTCGACGCCGGCCATGATCTTGAGCAGGGTCGACTTGCCCGAGCCGTTCAGCCCGAGCACGCCGATCTTCGCGCCGGGGAAGAACGACAGCGAGATGTCCTTGAGGATCTGGCGCTTGGGCGGGACGATCTTGCCCACGCGGTTCATGGTGAAGACGTACTGGGCCATGGCGGTTTCGCTTCGTTGGATCCGAGGGTGCCGCGGGGCGCCGCTGGCGCGGGCCCCCCGCGCGGCGGGCGCGGCGGCGGCGAGATGCGCGCATTGTACCGGCGCGGCGCGCGACCCGTCGGCGGCGGACCGCGCGCGGACCCCGCGCGCACCCTCAGCGCGACAGGCCCGCCTCGAGCGCGCGGATCACCGCGTCGCCCATCGCCGCGCTGCCCACCGTCGGCTCGCCCGGCGCCGCGATGTCGGCCGTGCGCGCACCGTCGCGCAGCGCCGCCTCGACCGCCCGCCCCAGTCGGTCGGCCTCGTCGGGCGCATCCAGCGAATGCCGCAGGGCGAGCGCGACGCTGAGGATCGCCCCGAGCGGGTTGGCGATGCCGCGGCCCTCGATGTCCGGCGCGCTGCCGTGCACCGGCTCGTACAGCGCCGCCCGACGGCCCCGCGCGCCGACCGGTCCGAGCGAGGCCGACGGCAGCATGCCGAGCGATCCGGCGATCGCGCCGGCGCCGTCGGACAGGATGTCGCCGAACATGTTGTCGGTGACGATCACGTCGAACTGCGTCGGCCGGCGCACCAGCTGCATCGCGCAGTTGTCGACCAGCATGTGGGACAGCCGCAGGTCGGCGTACTCGCGCGCGTGCAGCGCGGTCACCACCCGCCGCCACAGCTGCCCGGTCTCGAGCACGTTCGACTTGTCGACCGAGCAGACCTCGCCGCGGCGCGTGCGCGCGAGCTCGAACGCGAACCGCGCGATGCGCTCGATCTCGTCGGTCGCGTAGCGCTGCGTGTTGGTCGCGCGCTCGCGCCCGTCGGGCAGCGTCTCGATGCCCCGCGGCTCGCCGAAGTACAGCCCGCCCGTGTTCTCGCGGACGATCGCGATGTCGGCCCCGGCCGCGACCTGCTCGCGCAGCGGGCACGCGGCGGCGAGCGCCGGCCAGTGCCGCACGGGCCGCAGGTTCGCGTACAGGTCCAGCTCCCGGCGGATCCGCAGCAGGCTGCCCTCGGCGCGCACCCGGGCGGGGATCCGGTCGTACTCGGGTCCGCCGATCGCGCCGAACAGGATCGCGTCGGCGTCGCGCACCGCCTCGAGCGTGGCGGGGGGCAGCAGCTGTCCGCCGTCCCGCCACGCGGCGGCGCCGTAGGGGGCCTCGACGGTCTCCAGCGCGAGGCCCCGGTTCGCCGCGAACCAGTCGGCCACCCGACGGGCCTGGGCGGCCACCTCGGGACCGACCCCGTCGCCGCCCAGCACCAGCATCCGTCGGCGCCGCGGCGGGCCGTCCGGGGTCGGGGTCTGCGGACGGGGCGTGGCGGACATGTCGGCGGCTCCGGCGGGCGGGATCAGGCGGCGTCGACGCGCTCGCGCCAGGTCGACGGATCGCGGGCGAGTCGGCGGAACTCGTCGGCGCGCCCGACGTGGTGGCAGGCGGCGACGTGGTCCGGTCCGACGACGACGGGCGCGGGCGTCTCGACGCGGCACCGCTCGGTCGCGAACGGGCAGCGCGGCGCGAAGCGGCAGCCGGGCGGCGGGTCGAGCAGGCTCGGCGGCACGCCGGGGATCGAGATCAGCTCGCGGTCCCGGTCGTCGAGGTCGGGAAAGGCGTTGCACAGCGCGAGCGTGTACGGATGGAACGGCTCGCGGAACACCGCCTCGCGCCCGGACTCCATCACCTGCCCGGCGTACATGACGACGATGCGGTCGCAGTTCTCGGCGACGACCGCCATGTCGTGCGTGATCAGCAGCATCGTCTTGCGCTGTTCGACGTGGATGCGCCGGATCCGCTGCAGGATCTGGTCCTGGACGATCACGTCCAGGCCGGTGGTCGGCTCGTCGGCGACCACCAGGCCCGGGTCGAGCACCATCGCCATCGCGATCATCGCGCGCTGGCGCATGCCGCCGGAGAACTGGTGGGGGTAGTCCTCGAGCCGGCGCGCCTCGAGGCCGACCATCGCGAACAGCTGCTCCAGGCGGGCCCTGCGCTCCTGCGGACGCATCGACGCGTGGGCGACGATCGCCTCGTCGAGCTGCGCCTGCACCGTGTACACCGGGTCGAAGCCGTTCATCGCGCTCTGCGGCACCAGCGCGATCTCCTTCCAGCGCAGCTCGCGCATCCGCGCCGGCGCGAGCCCGACCAGCTCGCGGTCGCGATAGCGCATCGACCCGCCGGCGACGCGTGCGTTGGGCGGCAGGATCCCGAGGATCGCCTTGGCGATCGTCGACTTCCCGCAGCCGGACTCGCCGACCAGCCCGAGGTACTCGCCCGCGTCGACCGAGAACGAGACCCCGTCGACCGCCCGGGCGTCGCCGGCGGCGGTCCGGTAGTCGATCCGCAGGTCCTCGAGCTCGAGCACGGCGCCCATCGGTCAGGCCTTCCTCAGCCGGGGGTTGAGCACTTCCTCGTACGCGCGGCTGATCATGAAGACCGCCATCACGAAGGCCGACAGCGCCAGCGCGGGCGGCAGCACCCACCACCACGCGCTGCGCATCGCCCCGGCGCGGAACGCGGCGTTGAGCATGATCCCCCAGCTCTGGACCTGCGGATCGCCGAAGCCGAGGAACGACAGGCCCGCCTCGAGCATCACCGCCGTCTGCACGCCGATCGCGACGTACAGGAAGCTGAGGGGCAGCGCGTTCGGCGCGACGTGCCGGAAGAGGATCTTGAAGTCCGACGCCCCGGCGGCGCGCGCGGCCCACACGAACGGGCGCTCCTTGAGCGACAGCACCTGCGCGCGGATCACGCGCGCGGTGGTGCGCCACAGGAAGAACACCACCAGCACGATGATCAGCGGCAGGCTCGGCCTCGAGATCGAGATCACCACCATCGCGAACGGCAGGAACGGGATGCCGAACGCGACGTCGGTCAGCCGCATCAGCACGTCGTCGGTCCAGCCGCCGAAGTAGCCGGCCACCAGGCCGATCAGCGTGCCGATGATCACGCTGCCGATCGCCGACACCAGCCCGACCAGCAGCGCCACGCGGGTGCCCCACACCAGCTGGCTGAACACGTCCATGCCCTGGTTGGTCGTGCCGAAGGGGTTCGAGGCCGACGGCGGCGACAGCCGCGCGACCCCGCCGTCGGACGCGTAGGCGACCTCGAACGGCCCGTAGGGCGCGATCCACGGCGCGAGCAGCGCGACCAGCACGAACGCGCCGATGACGACCATGCCGACGACCGCCGATCGGTCGGCGGCCAGGATCCGCAGCGTCGTGCGGGCCTGGGCCGCCGCGGCCCGCCACGGGCCGAGCGCGCGCACCTGCGTCGGCGGCGCGAGGGCCGGCCCGGATCCGGTTCCCGCCATCGTCGTCGTGCCCTACTCGTAGGTGACCCGAGGGTCGATCACGCCGTACAGCAGGTCGGCGACCAGGTTCAGCAGCAGCGTGACCAGCGCCATCACGTACAGGGCCGCCTGCGCGACCGGGTAGTCGAGGTCGTTGAGCGCCTGCACCAGCTCCCGGCCGACGCCGGGCCACGAGAAGATGATCTCGAGCAGCACCTGGCCCTGGAACAGCATCGCCGTCATCACCGCGATGTAGGTGACCAGCGGCAGCAGCGCGTTGCGGGTCGCGTGCACGACGATGGCCCGCTCGGGCAGCCCCTTGGCGCGCAGGATGTCGAGGAAGTCGCTGCCCTTGACCTCGAGCATCGACGAGCGCAGCAGCAGGATCGGCCCGGTGATCTCGCGGCTGACCAGCACCAGGCACGGCAGCGCCAGGTGGGTCCAGAAGTCGCGCGAGACCAGCATCTCCCACGCGCTCTCGGGCCCGCCGAGCGAGACCATGCCCCCGGGCGGCAGCCACTGCAGCTGGTAGGAGAACACCATCAGCGCGAGGATGCCGACGACGAAGGACGGCGCCGAGTGCAGGAACAGCGAGGTGCCGACGGTCAGGCGCTCGAACGGCCCGCCGCGCCGCCATCCGGCCACCGCGCCGACGATCGTGCCCGCGATCACCGAGACGATCAGCGCGGGGACGATCATCAGCGTGGTGTTGACCATCTTGTCGACCATGATCTCGCGCACCGGCTCGTTCTGGAAGAACGACTGGCCGAAGTCGAACAGCAGCATGTTGCGCAGGTAGCGCAGGTACTGCAGCCATACCGGATCGGCGAGGCCCCAGAGCTGCTTCTGGCGCTCGATCATCTCCTGCGAGAAGTTGCTGTCGACGAACATCGAGGTCGGGTCGCCCGGCAGCAGCTGGAACAGGGCGAACATGATGGTCAGGATGCACCACAGCACGAAGCCGAGCAGCAGAAGCCGTCGGATCAGGTAGCGGCGGAACCCGGCCATCGCGTCACCCCTTCCCGGTCAGCTCGACGCGAGCATCCTGAGGCCGCCCCAGGTGTAGCCGTCCTTCGTGACCCGCGTCACGCGCCCGCGCCACGCCTCGTCCTTCGACGACGGGTAGGTGAGCCGCCCGTCGCTCGCCCACGAGTAGCCCGCGGCCTTCAGGATCTCGCGCGCCTTCGCCAGGTCGAAGCCCGGGGGCCGGGGCAGGTCGGGGTTGTGCCAGGGGTTGCCCTCGACCAGGAAGGTGTTCGACGCCGGCACGCGGCCCGAGCCCTCCCACGGCACCTTGACCAGGAACTCGCGGTCGATCGAGTGCTGCCAGGCGAGGCGGAACTGGTAGTCGCGCCACGGCAGCCACGACGCGCGGACCACGCCGTGGAACCAGTTGATGTCCTTCGAGCGCTCGATCCTCACGTGCTTCTGCTTGCCGAGCTGCGCGGCCTGGCTCGGCGTGAGCGAGATGTCGCTCGACTCGATGACGTCGATCTGCTGGCTCTCGAGCCGGCCCATCAGGCCGTCGAGCGACGGCGCGACGACGACCCAGATCTCGTCGACCGCCGGACGCGAGAAGTGCTTCTTGTTGGCCACGAGCTGCAGCTCGGTGTCGCGGCGGTACCGGCCGAAGCGGAACGGGCCGCTGCCGATCGGCGTGTCGATCCGCAGCCGGCGCGGGTCGTCGCCCACGCCCTGCTCGGTCATGATGTTCTGCCAGACGTGCTTCGGCAGGATCACGTTGAGCATCAGGAAGTAGCTCTCGAACTGGCCGTAGGGCTGCTTGAAGCGCGTGCGGATCACGCCCTTGCCCGCGTCGGTGACCTCGACGCTCTCCAGGAAGCGGTTGGCGGTCCAGAAGATGCCGCGCTCGTACTTCATCATGAAGTCGAAGGTGAACTTCAGGTCCTCGACGGTCACCGGCTTGCCGTCGTGGAACTCCATGCCGGGGCGCAGCACGATGTCCCAGGTGCGCTCGTCGATCCGCGTCCACGACGACAGCGCCCACGGGATCACCTTCAGGTTCTCGTCGAAGTACGCGAGCCGGTCGTAGATCATCCGGCCGATCGAGCGCATGTTGTTCGACGCGGCGATGATGTTCGTCGTCTCGAGCAGCGCGGTCATGCCGACGCGCATCTGCGACTTCGTGCCCGCCTTCGGCTTCGCCTTGAGGAAGCCGTGGAACGCGTTGAAGTTGGCGACGCCGAAGCCGGTCGTCTTCGCGAAGTCGTCCCAGCCCGCCGCGTTGTAGGCCTCGATGATCGACGGCCCCCATCCGAACACGTTGACGTAGAGGTCCTCGGCCAGCACCTTCTGCGCCTGCTTCACGTACTCGAGCCGCTTCGCCGGATCGCCCTCGGCGGTCTGCTTCTCGATCAGCGCGTCGTACTCCTTGTTGACCCACTCGCCGTAGTTGCGGCGATCGGGTCCGTACGCGCGCGACACCAGCCACTCCGAGGGGTCGACGCGCTCGGGCCGCAGGATCGACGGGTGCAGCTCGACGTCGCCGTGGCGGTGGCCGTTGATCTCCTCGAGCCAGCGCGCCGGCGACATCTGCTGGATGTTGTAGCGCAGCCCGATCTGCTCGCCGTCCTTGGCCCACTTGCGCCAGGCGTCGAGCCAGTCCGGGTTGTTGTTCGGCATGATGATCTGCAGCTCGGGGACCTTGTCGCCGTCCTTCGGCCAGCTCAGGCGCGGCACGGTCTGCTTGACCCACTCGGGGTCCTGGAAGTAGTAGCCCTTGAAGTTCGCGTAGGCCGCCTTGTACTTCGCATCCTCGACCTCGAAGGCCGGCGCGCCCTGCGCGGCGGCGCTCCAGGGCAGTCCCGCGGCCGCGGCCCCGGACCCGGTGGCGGCGAGCAGCTTCAGCAGGCTGCGGCGGTCGATCGGCTGGCCGATTCCGTTGTCGTGAGCGGTCATCGCGTCTCCTGGTCGTCGTGGGTGGGCCGGGCGCGGGCCCGGCGCGATCGGCGCGCCGTTCAGGCGGCCGTCCTGTCGCCCCCCGCCGGGGCGGCGGCCGCGGCACCGGCCTGCCCGGTCCGCGGGTCGTAGACGCCGATCGAGCGGTCGTAGCGCGCCATCCGCTCGGCCGGCAGGTATCGGCGCTCGAGCGCCTCGACCTGCGGGAAGCCCGTCAGGTCGAAGATGCCGAAGCCGGACAGCGGGTGGCCCCGGTGCTCGGCGTTGAACGCGTTGAAGACGTCGTCGCCGCCCTCGCGGTAGCGCACCAGGAAGTCGTGCATCGCGATCGCGCCGATGCGGGTGATGTGCATGCCGCCGGTGCACAGGCGGTACGCGCGCATCTCGGCGGTGGTGAGCGGCGGGTCGATCGCGTAGGTGGTGACCTTGAGCAGCGCGTCCGGGAACGCGTCGCGCACCGCGCGGATTTCCTCGCGCGACTGCAGCGCCTCGACGTACAGCACGTCGACGCCGGCGTCGAGGTACGCGCGGCCGCGCCGCATCACCTCGTCCATCCCGCCGCCGACCGCGCCGCGCGCGTCGGTGCGGGCCATGATCACCACGTCGGGATCGAGCCGGTCGCGCACGTCGCAGGCGGCCCGGTACTTGCCGACGGCTTCGTCGAGCGGGATCAGCTCCTTGCCCTTGACGAAGCCGCAGCGCTTCGGGGCGAGCTGGTCCTCGATGAACAGCGACGCCGCGCCCGCGCGCACGATCTCCTCGACCGTGCGCACGACGTTGATCGCGTTGCCGAAGCCGGTGTCGCAGTCGACGCAGACCGGGATCGACACCGCACGGCAGACGCGCCGGGTCGCCTCGGCGAGCTCGGTCAGCGTGAGCAGCCCGGCGTCGGGCAGGCCGAGCAGGTGCGTCGACACGTTGGCGCCCGACAGGCCGAAGAACGGGAACCCGGTCGACTCGACGAGCTGCGCGTGGTGCGCGGTCGCTCCCCAGATGCCGATCACGGGCAGCGGCCCCTCGACGAGCATCCGCCTGAAGGCGGTGCTCGCCCTGCCCTGGATCACCGGCTCGCGCAGCCTCATCGCGCTCTCCTACGAAGGGGTGGACGTCCGCGCGGCGCGCGGCATCGGGTGCAGCGCCGCGCCGACGGGCGCGGACGCGTGGTGGCAGGCGACCGAGCGGCCGTCGGCCGACGGGGCGAGGACCGGCTCGACGTCGCGGCAGGTCGCGTCCGCCTGCGGGCAGCGCGGATGGAAGCGGCACCCCGACGGCATGTCGGCCGGGTTCGGCACGGCGCCGCCGAGCTCGACGCGTTCGCGGGTGCGCGCGCCCATCACCGGCGCGGCGGCCATCAGCGCGCGGGCGTAGGGGTGGCGGGGCGCGTCGAGCACCTGCGCGGCCGGTCCGATCTCGACGATCCGCCCGAGGTACATGATCGCGACGTGGCTGCACACGTGCCGCATCGTCGACAGGTCGTGCGAGATGTAGAGGATCGCCATCCGCAGCTCGGTCGAGAACCGCCGGAACAGGTTCAGGATGCCGGCGCGGATCGACACGTCGAGCATCGACACCGGCTCGTCGGCCACGAGGAAGCGGGGCTCGACCGCGATCGCGCGCGCGATCGCGATCCGCTGCAGCTGCCCGCCCGAGAGCTGGTGCGGGAACCGGTCGAGGTACGCGTGGACCGGCATCAGTCCGGCCCGCTCCATCGCGGCGACCAGCATCCGCTGCTGCCGCGCGACGTCGCCGGGAAAGTGGATCTGCAGCGGCTCGAGCACGCTGTCGGCGACGGTGAAGCGGGGGTTCAGCGACTCGTACGGGTTCTGGAAGACGATCTGCGCCTTGCGGCGGAACGCGCGCAGCGCGGCCGCCCCCGCGTCGACGCCGAGCGGCCGGCCCTCGAAGCGGATCTCGCCGGAGGTCGGCCGGTGCAGCTGGACCGCGGTCATGCCGGTGGTCGACTTGCCGCAGCCCGACTCGCCGGCGACGCCGAGCACCTCGCCCGCGCGCAGCGCGAACGACACGCCGTCGACCGCCTTCAGGTGGCGCGGCGTCCGACCGCGCAGCGTGTCGATCACGCCCTGGCGCAGCGGATACCACTTGCGCAGGTCGCGGACCTCGATCACCGGCTCGCCGTCGCCGGAGGCCGGGCCGGGCCGGGCCACGCGCGTCGCGTCGTCAGGGCCGGAAGCCGAGCGAGCCGTCATACTTCGCGTCGAGTTCCTCGCGGGGGAGGAACTCGTCCTCGAGCCGTCGGATCGCCGGGAAGCCCACGAACTGGTGCAGGTCGGCGGTGGGATGGCCGGCCGTCTCCTTCGCGACGCGCTCGTCCCATGCGACGTCCTCGCGCGCGAAGCCGTGCAGGTAGTCCCACATCGCGCGCGCGGCCGCCCGCATCGCGCCGCCCGCGTTCGCGACGATGAAGATCCGCATCTGCGCCATCTCGTCGACGGCGAGCTGCGGCGACACGCCCGTGCGGTTGTACAGCATCGGCGCGCCGACCTCGCGCGCGACCCGCTCGAGCTCGGCCTTCGAGACCAGCCCCTCGGGGAAGAACACGTCCATGCCGGCGTCCATGTAGGCCTTGCCGCGCCGGATGGTCTCCTCGACGCTGCCGCCGGCCACGCCGCGCGCGTCGCAGCGCGCGACCAGGACCACGTCGCGGTCGAGCTGGTCGCGCACCCGGACCGCCGCGCGGTACTTGCCCACCGCCTCGTCCATCGGGATCACGCGCTTGCCGGACACGTGGCCGCAGCGCTTGGGCGCGACCTGGTCCTCGATGAACATGCCCCCGACGCCGCACTTGATCAGCTGCTCGACCGTGCGCATCGCGTTGATCGCGTTGCCGTAGCCGGTGTCGGCGTCGGCGAGGACCGGGATGTCGACCGCGTCGCAGACGTAGCCGGTCATCTGCACGACCTCGGTCATCGTGGTGAGCCCGACGTCGGGCTTGCCGAGCATCGTGGCCGACAGCGAGTAGCCCGACAGGCCGACGGTCTGGAAGCCGGCGGCCTGCGCGATCAGCGCCGACTGGGCGTTGAACACGCCCGGCTGGACGTAGGGTCGGCCGCTGCCGAGCATCTCGCGGAAGCGCCGCGCCGCGCCTGACCACCCGGGCATGTCGTCTCCTCGTTCCAGCGATCGCCGGGGCCCGTCGAGGGGCCGCTTCGTGCGAGCTCCGAGTATTCGGCGCCCGGCGCTCACGTGTCAACAGTTCGACCTCGGCCGGGGGTCGGGGACCGGTGCGAGGTGACCCGAAGGGCTCGAGTGTTGACACCTTTTCGCAGGCGGTCCTAGGATTCCGGACCACCCGCCGGATCGCGATGATCGACGCCCCCGCACTCGCCCCCCGCAGCGAGCCGCCCGCCCGCCGGGCCGGCGGAGAGGTGCAGCGGGTGTTCGCCCGGGTCATCGACGACATCACCAGCGGCGTGCTGCCTGCGGGCGCCAAGCTGAGCGAGCCCGACCTCGCCCGCGCGCTCGGGGTGAGCCGCGGGCCGCTGCGCGAGGCGATCCGCCGGCTCGAGGAGCGCCGGCTGGTGCGCTGCACGCCGAACCTCGGCGCCCGCGTCGCGGTGCACACGCCGCGCGAGGTGCTCGCCGCGTACGAGATCCGGGAGGCGCTGGAGGGGCTCGCCGCCCGCCTGGCCGCCCGGAACATGTCGGACGGGGAGCGCGCCGAGCTGCGCACGGTCTACGAGCAGGAGGTCTCGGCGGCCCGGTCTCGCGGCTACCACAGCGACTTCCACATGCACATCGTGCGCGGCTCGCACAACGAGGGGCTCGTGCGCATGCTCGGCGAGGACCACTACCACCTGCACAAGCTGTGGCGCCTGCGGTGCCGATGGCTGCGGTTCGGCGGCGAGTCGTCGTGGAGCGATCACCGGCGCATCCTCGAGGCGATCGAGTTCCGCGATCCCGAGTGCGCCGAGATCCTGATGCGGCGCCACGTCGCGCGCCTGCGGCTGGAGAGCCTCGAGGAGCTCGCGCGACGGGGCATCGACCTCGACGAGCCCGGCGCCTGAACGCCGGGTCCCGGGACGGGAGGGGGAGACGATGGGCACGACGTTCTTCGAGAAGGTCTGGCGCGACCACGCGATCGCGGACCTCGGCGGCGACACCGCGCTGCTGCAGGTCGACCGGCTGGTGCTCCACGAGATGAGCGGCGGCCCCGCCCTCGCGGCGCTGTCCCGATCGGGACGCGCGCCGGCGAGTCGCGCGCAGGTCTACGCGGTCATCGATCACGTGATCGCGACCCATCCCGGCCGGGGCCCCACCGACACGCGCGGCGGCGACGGCGTCGACTTCCTCGTCGCCACCCGCGAGCACACCAAGCGGCTCGGGATCCCGCTGTTCGACGTCGACGACCCGAGGCAGGGCATCGTGCACGTGGTCTCGCCCGAGCTGGGCATCGCGCTGCCGGGGCTGACCCTGGTCTGCGGCGACAGCCACACCTGCACGGTGGGCGGCGTCGGCGCGCTCGCCTGGGGCATCGG
>Ga0116191_1001216_pt1 | contig 21136 bp, 20 predicted proteins | sample AD_UKC111_MetaG_FD_89897 | JGI IMG/M metagenome (GOLD analysis project Ga0116191, IMG submission 89897) | Active sludge microbial communities of municipal wastewater-treating anaerobic digesters from Hong Kong - AD_UKC111_MetaG | ecosystem: Engineered > Bioreactor > Anaerobic > Digestate... | reverse complement strand
TCGCAATGGTATTTGCCGTAGGTACAGCTTTGTCACAAAATACCGCCACTATAAGTCAAAGTGGAGATAATCACAAAGCCGATGTTACCCAAACAGGAGCAAATAATGAGGCACAGGTAATGCAAAACGGAGGAAACAACAATAGAATAGGTTTTCCTCTTCCCGGAGATCCTGGGATTAATGTGGGTAGCGAAACAGACGATCTTTCCAAAGCAAAAGGTCTAGTACAAGAAGGGGATCGAAATAAGACGACAATCACCCAAACAGGTTCTAACAACGTTATTCAACAGTTCAGACAATTACGCAATATATTTAATTCTGTTTTCCAAAAAGGAAATGATAACGAATTTAAAATTGAACAAATTGGGGATAATAATGTGATTGGTCAGGCTGTTTATGAATACAATGCCATCGAACAACAAGGAGGTAATGGCAATTATGCAGAAATTCTTCAGCAGGGGAACGCCAATAAACTTTCCGTTTTTTATCAGCTGAATGATGGTAATACTGCGAATATTGCTCAAAAAGGAAATAATAACCGGATAGATGTTGCTAGCCAAAAAAAGCAAGCCACTGTTAGTCCGTTGCATAATGTTTTAAATATTCTACAGGAGGGTACCTATAACATCATTGAAAATGCAGGGGAACAGGGTGATAATATTATGGGCGATATCTATCAATTGGGAGATCGAAACAAAGCCTCAATGCAGCTGACACATAGTTTTGCTTTTGGTGATATTGATCAGATAGGAAATGATAACTTAGCCAGAGTAACAATTAATCAGTCGTATGTTGGTGCAGGCAACAGTGGTACTATTTATCAGAAAGGAGATTTTAATAAAGCAACCACTGTAATTGGGCAGACAGATCCTGCTACTGTTTCAACCAACAACAAAATGGAAATCTCTCAAGTTGGAAATCACGACGATGCAAATATATGGGTTCAAGGTTCAAATAACAAGGCAAAGATTGAGCAAGATGGTTCAAGGAATGTTGCTGACATTGTTCAGAAAGGTAACCTCAATGATGCTTCTCTAGTGCAATATGGTTCGGATAATCTGGCAAATGTTAACATTTTGGGGAATTCCAATATAGGAACTGTTTCCAGTGTAGGTGATTTCAATAAAGTTACTGTTAATGTTGAGGGAAATCTGAATGGATTTACCGTTTCACAAGATGGTATATCGCATGTAGCTACTTTAACTCAGCTTGGGAATGGTAATATGGCATCCATAACTCAGCACTAGCAGGAGGTTTGGTAAGATTTTACCATCATGTTGGGTGACTCCTCGCTCGTAGTGTGATGGTTGAGCTTCCGGGAAGTAATTCCCGGGGGCTCTCTTCTCCGGAAATACTTGTTCCAAAAATAAATTAACTAACAAAAAGATGAACAGCAATGTCAACCATAGAAGCCTTAACAGCTTTAGAAAGTCTGTTATCGTGTTGCTTATGGCAAGTGGCGCAAGTTTGTTTCGGATGGCAGCACAAACGGTAGTGGAGGAGAAGGTTTTGTATGAAATATACCTTTATGCAATGTCTATCCAAACAGATCATAATCCGTTGTCTTCGAACAATATAAGCGTTGGATGGCATCTTTTGAACGGAAACTATACCAAGCAGGTTGAAGCAGGTTGTCGGAATTATGCCTCAATCAATCAGGTCAGAGGATCAAGTAATTGGGTAAAAGTAATTCAGCAGGGTAACGATAACAGGGTAGGTTATGACAGGCTATATGGCGATTGCCTGAATCTTCGAAAATGGGGTATTATGCAGGTAGGGAGCATGAACTATGGCGAAATTAATCAGTGGGGAGATTCACAGAGAGCGGCGCTGTTTCAATATGGAATGAATAACGAGGCCGCGATCGAACAGCAGGGTCATCTTGCCGGGGCAATTCCCGACGGTAATTTTGCCAATAGTTCTGCTATCCGGCAAGCAGGATGCGGAAATATAGCGACAATCATTCAAATGTATTGGTAAAGATATGAAAAACTGTTTACTCTTTCTGATCCATCTGTTGTTAGTCGTGGTGACGTTCCGAATAACGGCGCAGGAAGCTTCCGGCAATTTAATCGGAGTTTCACAACAACTAGGAAATCAGAGCGCCTATATCGAACAGATTGGCACGGGATTAAAAACGACACTGCGTCAGGATAATTTGAGTAATACAGCGAACATACAGTCGTTTGGTCAAAACATCACTCAAATTGTTGTCCAAACAGGAAACGATAACAAAATAAACAGTTGGATAGAAAATTCAACAGCAAATGCCGATGAAATCCGTTTATATCAGCAGGGAATGAATAATATAATCAATTTGTCTGTAAAAGGAGCATGGCAAAAGGAAGGATGGAAAGCTCTTCCTATTGCAATAACGCAGGAGGGGTATGATTTTAAGGTTTCCGTATCAATGGATCCTTATGCCGGGCCGATAGAGGTGCATCAATACAATGGTCTGGCAGGAGGTATGGAGGTACAAATTCGTATGGAAAGAGGATTCTCAGTTTTTCCGACAAAAAAATAGTCGCATGAAAAGATGGTGTTTTATAGGAATGTTGATTTGGGCAACTTCTTTTGCGATTGCGCAGGAAAAAGATACCGTTAGAGTAATCAAAGATGCTCCTGAAAGTCTGCAAAAAATGGTCGAAGAAATGGCTTCCAAAAAAGACAAAGTAAGCAAGGATGCCGAGCTTGAAATTGATGGATTAGTGATTGATGCCACACGCACAAAAAGCGGTAAAGAATTTTACAACCTATTTTATGGTCAATGGCAGGCTCCGTCTAATGCACGCAATTATTCCATTTTTATTATCGAAAAACCTTTTCGATTGATAACCACCCTTATCGAGATAAAAATTAATGAAACAACAGTCTTTCGGGCACTGCTTCAGCCGCGTACGGCATACATCGAGCAAATTGCCCGGCAAGCAGTTGAACAAACCGCTTTTTACTTAGCCAATTACGAGGAGATCATGCGGCAGCTGGAGGGAGAAGATCAGTCGGGAAGCGGGATTTATTAACTCATTAAAAATTATGTATTATGCAAACGAACAAAAAACATTTAGTTAAGGTTTTGGCAAGCATGTTCTTGCTGTTTATTGCCGCTCACGGGACAGCACAAGATTTTGTATACACGCCCAAGAATCCGGCATTCGGAGGAAACACGTTCAATTATCAATGGCTACTGAGTTCAGCACAGGCGCAGGATACATACAAATCGCCCGATCAAAAAACCACGAGCAGTTATTACGGCCTCGACCCTGTAAAAGATTTCGCGGAAAGCTTGAATCGTCAGATACTCAGTAATCTTTCACGTGAAATTGTTAAACGCCAATTCGGCGAAGATGCTCTTCAGGCAGGAACCTATATTGTAGGCGATTACCAGATAGAAATTGGAGATGCCACTAATGGAATAAATATCACCATTTTGGATAATGCTACAGGTGCCACAACAACGGTGTCGGTACCTTATTTTTAGTCAAACGCGAAAAATAGAGGAGTCATGCAACAAAGATTAAAGATAAAGATAATAACGATAGCTTTCATTGGTTTTCTGGCATCGTGTAGTCCCTGGTTTTATCAACCGACGGGGGAACGAAGAGCCGAATTGGGACCCGAAACGCCGCTAAAAAAAGAAATGCTGAAACTACCGGAACCCGAGGAAAAAATTGTAGTAGCCGTTTACAAGTTTACCGATCAAACCGGTCAGTACAAACCATCGGAAACCGTTTCCAACTGGTCAACGGCAGTAACACAAGGTGCTACCAATATTTTGATACGCGCTCTTGAAGAATCGGGATGGTTTGTTCCGATTGAAAGAGAAAATATCAGTAACCTGCTGAACGAACGCAAAATCATTCGTTCGAGCCGTGAACAATATGAGGGCAATTCGGGTATTTTGTTGCCGCCGCTGCTGTTTGCAGGTGTGCTCATCGAAGGGGGAATTGTTTCTTACGAAAGTAATGTGCTCACGGGAGGAGCTGGTGCCAGATATTTTGGTACAGATGTTTCTGCGCAATATCGTGAAGATCGGGTAAGCATTTATTTACGTGCGGTTTCGACCAGCAACGGAAAAATTCTGAAAACCGTTTATACCGCCAATTCCATTCTTTCACAGGAAGTGTCGATGGGTGTGTTTCGGTACGTTAAATATAAAAGACTGCTGGAAGCCGAAACAGGATATACTTACAATGAACCTACAGATATGGCCATTACCGAAGCCATAGAAAAGGCTGTTTACAGTCTGATTATTGAAGGGATACTTGATAATTTGTGGAATGTAAAGAAACCCGAAGATAAAAATTCTCCTGTTATTAAACAGTACCTTAGAGAGAAGGAAGAAAACAGGGAAGAGGACTTATTGGGGAGAAAGTATGGTGTGGAATACCGAAGCAAAGGATGCCTATCTTTTACAGGAAACGGCCAGTGGTATAATGGTGATTATTCGGGAAGCAAACTGCGTGGCGGTGGTGAATTATCATTGGGTATAGCGCTTAAGCCTTCCCTTTTTTTGGAAGCAGGATTCGGTCCGAAAACATTGAATATTAAAAATATTTATCAAGGAACGAATTTTAGTGGAAATATCGCTCTAAGATTCATAACAAATACTCACGCAAAGCAATCTCCATTTATAAAGGCCGGAATAGGTACGCTGTGCAATTTTGACGGAAAAGTTGGGTTATCAAATAAAAAATATATGCCCTATCTCACGGTTGAAGGAGGAATGGAATGCCTTCTAAGTAAGAAATTTTCATTGACAGGGGGATTATTTTTCAATCAGTTTCTATACGATACCTTCGATAATTCGAAAGTCGGAACCTATAACGACAGTTTTTGGGGCTTCGATGTTGGAATGCGTATTTATTTTTAAAAAAACGAATAAAATGAAAGCAATAGAATTATTCAGTTCGGCTCTTCTTCTGATAATGATATTATTGTCAGGTTGTGAAGATGAAAAAATCGATATCGCAACATATGGTTCTTTATCGGGAATTGTGCTCAATGGCGAAGATTACACTCCTTTGTCCGGTGTGTTGATCTCGACCAGTCCTTCAAGTTCGGCTGTACTTACCGATGAACAAGGTAAGTTTACCATAGAAAAAGTAACTGAGGGCGAAGTAGCTGTTACTGCCAGAAAAAATAATTTTTTGAGCAGCAGTGTCAGCGTGGCAGTATATGAGGGTGAAAATACCCTGATTACGTTTTATTTATTGAAAGACAAAAAAGATATCGGATGGGTTACCATCTACGATCCCGTCCCGGGAAATGGTGCGGTGGATCAACAGGTTTCGCTCACTTTTAAATGGAACGTGGAGCAACAAAATAAAGATAAACAATTGGAATACACAGTTTATTACTTCGAATCGGGTTCAATTGTTCAACATGTTGCCGGTGAAAATCTCACCGTAAAAGAAGTGGTGGTTGATGGTTTGAAATATGCCGCAACCTACTATTGGCATGTAGTGGCCAAATATGAGGGCAGCATTGTGGCAAACAGCCCGACTTGGACATTTAAAACGCGCAAAGCCGATTAAATAAACTCAAAAATAATGCCGCGACCACCCTGTTGGCGCAGAATGCGGCGCACGGATTCTTTGGTTTTCCCTATGCTGCGGTGGGTTGCAGAACCAAAGGCAATTAACATCCTTCACAAGGAGTTAATTTCTATGAATTCATTTTTTGCGAATGATTAAATGATTAAATGATTAAAAAAACAACGAACATGAAAAAAGTAGTATTTCTTTTCGCAACATTATTTGCCGTATATGCAGCAATAGCGCAAAATACGGCAACAACAACGCAGACCGGTGACAACAATGAGGCTACAATTACGCAACTGGGTAACCTGAATAATTCTGTCATCTTGTCTAATGGAAATAGTAACAAATCCACAGCATTGATGTATGGTAATGAAAACGTAACGAATGTTGAACAGCAAGGCAATGGCAACAGCACCGACGTCAGAATCGGATTTCAAACCAATAAAACGTATCCATCCAACAAAAATGATGTGGCTATTTTGCAGGTGGGCAATAATAACGACGTTAGATCGGGCTTGACATGGGGTGACGAAAATAAAGACAGAATAGAACAAAGAGGGAATGCCAATTATTTTGAAATCGGAGTAAAGTACGGCAATTTAAATGAAATAACCGAAATAACGGAAGGGAATGAAAACCGTACCCGATTCAGTGTACCCGCCAATTGGGGATCATTTTCGGATGGAAATAAGCTGACCATAACAAAAACGGGGAATAAAAATTATGTTTCCGGAAAGATGCAAGGCGACCTGAATACGGTAACGATTGATCAAGTAGGTGACCTGAATAAGGTGGGAACAAGTTGGTATACCGAGGATGGCGTTTCTATTGAAGGTAGCGGCAACACGGTTGGCATTATACAAAACGGAACGGCAAATCAGAGCTTAAATTCGATTGTAGGAAATGAAAATGCAATTGGCGTTGCTCAATATGGAATCGGCAATCTTTGTACGACATCCATTAGAGGTAATTTGAATACGATTTCTGTAGTTCAAGATAATCGTTGATTAAAAAGAACTTTATATTGAACCGGCTATGCAAGTGTGTTACAGTTGTTATCTGTCTGAACTAATATGGTTAGGTTTTAATACAATGGGCGGTATTATAGCTGTAGTAATATGACGGGGATAGAGGGAGGACTTTCTCCCCTCCCCTTCATTTGATATGATCCTTCGGATTAATGATTTACAGGTTCTGTAAGGTGAATTTGGATGTTGTTTATACGGGTGTTTCGGAATGCATTATACGTTTTGCCGACGGCAAACAAAAAATCATTTTAAGTCAAGAGTCACGTGATTTATTGATGGTGTATATTATGGAATATAAATTGGATGGATTGAGTTTTGTGGAATTGGTGTTGAAGAACTATCGAAGTTCAAAAACCGTAGATGATTTATCGGTTCGCTGCGGATATCGATCGACAAAAACGTTTACCCGCCATTTCAAAAAAAATTTCGGTATGACGCCTAAACAGTGGCTGTTGATGATGAAAAAAAACGAAGTGATCTATTATCTGAAAAATACCGATTATACCTTAAAGAAAATAGCCGCACTGCTGGGTTTTGCAAGCGTTTCTCATTTGTGGGACTTTTGCATAAAAAGGATCGGCATGCCTCCCAACGAAATACGTAGTCAAAAAGAATAGGTGATTGTTGAAATAATTTTACGATTTGGGACAATTATTTTACGATTTGAGACTTAAAAGATCTCAGATAATCTTACTTTTAAGCCCAATAATAAAATAATAAAAAAAATGAAAAACGCTATTCTTTTACTCGTTTTAGTCGCATTATTTGCATTTTTTACGACATGCAAAGACGACAATCCTGTAATCGATGAAGAGCCCACGCTTTCTGTCGATCAAAAGGGACCTATCGATTTTACTGATGAGGGAGGTACAATTACCATTAATGTTGTTTCCAATACAAATGATTGGAATGTAAGTTCGAACCAAACCTGGTGTAAGGTTAGCAAATCGGGAAATACTTTTGTAATTACCGCCGCTGCCAATACCTCGGAACAAGCTTCGCCGGAAGCTACTGTCACAGTTATTGCCCGTATAGGCGAAAAAACGGTTAGCGAAAAAATTACGGTGCGACAGTCAGGTAAATACATACCGCCCCAATTCGAAGGGGTTGAATACAAACTGGCACCCAATACTATTGCGCTCACAAAAAATCAACTGGACAATATCGCCGAAAACGATACGATAAACAAAACACTGACCTATAAAGAGAACACTCCTTCGGAAGAAATCCTTACGGTAGGTCAACAGTTTTTTGTGTATACCCCCGGTCCGCAGTTTCCAAATGGATTGTTAGCCAAAGCTGTGAAGGTTTCGGACAAAGGAAATCAAAAAGTTGTGACCTACGAATACATTGAACTGGGAGATGCTTTCAAAACGCTGCATGTTGATGCGAAAAATATTGATCTGACGGATGCTGTGTATAAAGTAGTAGATGCCAATGGAAAGGAAATCGCTTTTACTAAGTCGACAAGAGGTGCATTACCTGCCGGAAGTATTGCGCTTTCTATACCTGAAATTGCGCTGTATAATGCAGATGAAACATTGGGAGGCAAATTTAACTTCAAAGTAACGATGACTTGGAAAGAGCTGAAGATCGACTTCGAAGATTATACTCTCACCAATTTCAATTTCGATATGGACAACCAGGTTGAAATTGGCATAGGAATGGAAGCTAGTATTAAGGCAGCAACCGAAGACGAGGAAAATCGCAAAAAAATATGTTCGTTTTATTTAAATTCCATAACGATAGGACCTGTTGTCCTTACTCCGAGGATCGATGTGTGGGCACTTATCGGCGCCGAAGGCAAAATTACGTTTTCGGCTGAGGTAAAATATGCTCCGGTCATTAATACAACGCTTACTTACGATGGATGGGAATGGAATGCGGATATAAAAGGTGGAGGACAAAACGACAATCAAAAATCTCCTTTTACCTTCAATGGGGCTTTTGCTTTAAGTGGTGATGTATATGGAGGTATAAGCTTAGAGCCAAATATAAGTATCTATTATAAGGCATTTGAATTTACTTTCGAGGGGGCAACCAAATTACATTTGAAAGGTGTTGTCAATTTCGATTTATCGGCATATCAAGATGAAAAAAGCTGGTATAGTGCTTTTAAAGATTCTAAAGTATCTGTTAATTTGGGACTCGAGGGGGCTGCCAAGGTTAAAACCCTCTCAAAACAATTAGCTAAAGTTACTGCAACGTTAGCTGATGTACCTTTATCCGAAAGATACATTGTTCCTCGTGTTGCCGACAAAATTACTGTTGCTTTGAAAAGTGGTTCAAGCACTGACTATTCGGCATCATTTAGGGTCACAAACAATGTATTGTTTGCTACAGAAGTTGGCACCAAAATTTTCAAGAAAGAGGCCAACGGAGGGTATAACTACCAAAAACCTGTTCAAATACTCGCGATGGGCAATCATACAAACCTTCCTCCAAATGCCAAGGAGCAAGTATATACGACCGACATTATCAATTTACAAGAAGCAACGACATATTTGGCTGCGCCTTATTTCAAAATATTCGGCATAGATTATACGTTAGAAAATTATGCAACAGAGTTTACCACTGCAAAAAAATTGCGTTATGAAGCCGAATTAAGAGCGATATTGATGGATATTTATAACAGTTGTTCCAATAAAGATAAATTGGCTGAATTAAATTGGGGTTCAAATAAGACAATTACAGAATGGGGTGGTGTTGTTTATGAAGAATCTGCCGATGATGGTACTGTAAGTCTTTCTGTAAAAGTTTCGCTCGAGGGAAATATAGTTATTAAAAGTCATACCGAAGGTTTAGAAAAAGTTAAGTGGTATCTTCCTCCATTAAATAATGACCTACTTTCGCTGACCATAACAGATCCTCATTTCGAGAGATTTGGATATATTACTAATAAGAGTACCTATTTAGAATCAAAGAATTTAAAAAGATTAGTTATCCACTCTCCCGCTTTTACCAAACAACTCGATTTTGATTATACCTATTGTCTTAATCTTGAATATTTAGACTTAAGCGAATGTACTTTCTCGAAATACGAAATTAATTTGGGTTTTCTCCCCAAACTTAACACCATTATTTTGAGAAATTGTCCGAATCTTACCACTTTTGACGCATCCAGGTATTCCCCAACTCCTCCTGTAGTACGCACTATCAACGATATAGACTTCACCGGTTCAAACCAATTAAAGGAGGTTATCTATTCAAAATTTAATTTTGCAAGTCAACTTATTTTAAAAACGAGTTCTACGGTTTCACTTACGGTTAAGGATGTTACTGCAGGTGATTCGAAAATTTTGACTATACGTGATCTTGATAATATCAATGCTCTCGCTGTCTTTTCGAAATCTCCTTATGATGACGTGAATATTTCGAATTGCAAACAGCTGCGATCAATATATTTTGAAGTGAATGATGTGAGTAGTTCGATTTTGTCGGATTTGAGCGATATTACTTTAAATGCATGGGGAAGTGGAGTCAATAAATTAACAGTGAGCGAATGTAAAGGGAACTTTAATGTTACAAACTTATCTATTGATGAAATGGAAATAGTAAAGTCTCCGGAATTAACGGATCTTAAAGCAGCATCTTGTGGTTTAAAAAAATTTACTATAGATGGGGGTAAAAATTTAAAATCATTGAATTTAGGGAATAATGAATTAACATCTTTGAATCTTCCTCCTGTAAATTTTCCCGTTCTTATGTCTTTGAATTGTGGGGATAATAAAATAACTGCTTTGAATCTTCCTCCTGAAAATTTTCCCGCTCTTATGTCTTTGAATTGTGAGAATAATAAAATAACCGCTTTAGTTCCAAAAATATTTGATTGGATTAAATCGAGTGGAGGAAGGGTAAGTTACGATAAACGGTATGAATATAAGAATTGTGTGATGGTCAAAGATAATGGCGTGGGATTTTGGTATCCCGGAGAACCCGAATCAGGCTGTCATGCCGCAAAATGCGATTGCCAGCCACCCAAATAAAATCAGGATGTTAAACAAAAAAATGAATCACTCAAACACAGCAATTATGAAAAGGAATGCAATAATCATTTTTTCTTTCTTCCTTTGCTTTATTTTCTATTCATGCAGCAAAGAGGAAATTGAGCAAGAAGAAAACAATGCGCCAATTATCTCAACGGGTAAAGTTGTTACCGAGAAAACGATCGGTATGGAAGGTGGCAGTTTAAAAGCAGAGAATTTTGAAGTAACCATTCCTGTCCGGACATTTTCTGCTCCTGTTAAGGTTTCGATTACCAAAATCAGCGACAATGGTTTTGGCTCGAATGCCTTGACGGATGCATATCTCATCAATAATATTCCATCGAATGCCACAGGGAAACTGAAATTAAGTTTGAAGATACCTTCAACAACGGGCAATGTCACTCTCATGCTTATCAGCAACCCTTTCTCCCCATCCAATTATGGCGAAATTATCAGTAGTGTTCCTATCAATTTTGAGAAGAATGGCGATGTAGCACAAATTGAAGTGACATTAAATGATTTAACCCAATCGCGAGGATTTACCAGAAGCGAAAACGACGAGAGTTCGTATTTTTCGTTGGGGTTGCAGGCTGTTACAGGCCGCACTTCATTAGTTACCGATGGGGAACATTTCAAGATTAGCTATCCGGTAATTATGGATGAAGAGGCGACAAATTTGGGAGATTATCTTGAAGAGGCTTTGGAAAAAATCACCCTTTCACCGCTCAATATGAGTACCCGGGGACGGACGAGCTGGCCAATTGACGTGACCATACGTAAATTGAAAAGCAATCAGGATGGTTTTTTCGAGCCTTCTATTTTGGGAAATAATTACGCAAGTTTGACATTCAATCAGGATAAAATTGATGATGTCACTCAAATGAGAGCAACAGCTATACACGAGCTTATGCATCTGGTTCAAAGCCTGTACGACTCCCGCAACCGATATTCGAAAGCCAAATTTGAATCTCCCACACTTTGGCTTGATGAAGCCGTGGCTGTTTGGTGCGAAGGGTTGATGATGACGGAGGCTTCATATGTTCCATCCGTTCGCCATGGGCACGAAATGGCTCCTTTCGAAGGCAATTTCGTAAACAGGCCCGAAGATCCTCAAAATTTTGGATATGGAATGAGTGCGATGATCAAATATATTACCGGTCAATATGGAAATGCCTGCATTTCATCAATATATGATAAGGTACAAAATGGCAGTAAGGCTATTGATGCCGTCAAGGAAGGCTTGAATAAGCTTTATTGGGAATGGTATGGCCAATTCATCGCAAAATATACCGAAGGGAAAATTTATAGCGATATGGGTTTGCAAATGATTTTGGGCAATGATCCGCCGGTTGTGAGCTACGACACCAAATCTGACACGCTTAAAACCGTTTCGGCAAACTATCAACCCCTTCAAACTCGATTTTATAAACTCCAAATAAATGGGGACAACCTGGAGGATAATTCGAAACTGTCGATAAAAACCAAAGACCCGAATTTCGAATATTTTGCACTCTATAAATACAAAGGCAGTGAATTTTCGCTTATTGCACAAGGGTCAACCATTTCTTTTGAAGGGATCAAGAAAGTGCTTACTGACGGCTACCAGTGTTTGCTTACGGTTACCAATACCCAGTACAGTTACAGTTCAACCGCTGCAAGGGATATTGATGTTCAGATAATGCTTCAACACCAGCTTTATAAACATTTTTGGTTCTTTGTTATTCCTTATTGTAAAGTAGAAGATAGTTCTAATTCGACAGAAGTCTATTCTGTTTTTTCCTGGACTGTAGCAAATAATTCCGAACTTGTAGCTAAAAATAATGTCTACTCTTCATCCTGGACATACAGCGAAAAAGACAATTATTATGATGTGAATATTTCTCATACAGGAACTTTTTCCGCTACTCTCAATGAGGACAAGACGATCAATTTTAAATATGATGAAGTTATAAAGCAAATTATCGATGAAAATCATATCGCAACAACTACAGTTAAGATCGAAGGTAAAAACATTCCATTAGCAAGTACTACAGATAAAGATGTTACATGGTTTGCTTCACCATGTTACGGGTATATTACGAACTTTTCATACAAACAAGAATACATCCAAAATGGAAAAACCAATATTATTACATATACTGGCTCATACCCATACAGTGGACCAGAAAACACGAGTGTTGGATTAGTATTAAAGCGTGAGTAAATAATTAATCATTCAACTTTCGCAAGCTTTATCAGCCTGCTTGCGAAAGTTGAATAAATTACAACAACGTTTCGTTTTTGTTTTTGGGCATTTTTTGTGCTCAAAGTGAGGCAGGGCTTATTCTTGTGCGATTTATTCCCCTTTCTTGCTTAACAAGTAGCGGATGAGGACTTCGCTTTTTTCCCTTTCGAGCTTCAGACGCTCGATTTCGAGCAACAGCGATGAGAGTTCGTACGAACGGGCTATGCCTTCTTTTTCTTTCTCGGACATGCGTTTCGATAGGGTTCTTTTGCCGATAAAATAAACCGTGAGAGGACGGTCTTTGAAGGTATAAACAAACTTAGCCACACCGTTTTCGTTGTCGCCACTGTAACGCACAATCTCGTAGTTTGTGGTTAGCGTGCTGAAGCGATAATTCAGCCCTTCTGAAGTGACGGGAAGGGTTTCGGCATATTCGCCTCCGGGGAGGGCGATTTTTATTTTGTTGTGATAAATGAATGGACCAACAACTACGCTTTCGAGATAGAGGATGCCTTTTTCCTGCACTCCGGAGCGTACCGTATTTTGGCTGAGGGTTTGGCTCAACGGGTAGATTTTGGGGATGTAATCGCCAAATTCCTGGTATTCTTTATCGCGTACATAATCGAATTTCAGCAGCATGACTTTCAGCGAATCGTAGTTTACCTGAAGCATGGAATCGCAGAAAGCAATGTTACGCCGGTTTTCGGCTAATCGCACCTCCTGCATCAACGCCAAACCGGCTTTGATCTCTTTAAAAGCTTTAGGATATTTTATTTTTATACTGTCAATCTGTATTTTAGCTAAGGCATAATTGCCTTCTTCGTATGCTTGTTGGGCGGCATTAAGGTAGTCTTTGGCCGTTTTTTGTTTGTTTTGCGAACAGGCAACGAGCAAAAACAAGGCGATAAAGATGTTGCAGAAAACGGATACGGCCAAGAAATGGACTGTGGGATAAGGCGATTTTATCTTTTTATCTGTCATGTTTTGTATCGTATAAGAAACAAATTTACAAATATATCGGCATTGAAAGCGAGTTTTAAGCTGCGTTTATCTAATTTTGCAAATCATAACAAAAAACACAAAAGGGAGACCTTTTTCTTAAAGACCCAAAAAATGGGAAGCAAGTGAAAAATAGATTAGGATGCCGAGGATATCGGCAATGGAGGTAATCAGTGGAGCACTGGCTGTGGCAGGGTCAAGTTTCAGTTTTGTAAAAATAAACGGCAACAGCAGGCCGATTAAACTGCCAATCATAACTACCAGCAGCATGGTAAGTGCAACAATGTAAATGATATCGGGCGAACGGAAGTGGGCGATGGCGGCTATACCAACGGCCATGGCTATTCCCAGCAAAAAAGAGACGATGAGTTCTTTTCCGACCAATTTGTACCAGTCTTTCAGATGAACATCGCCTGTGGCAAGCGAACGAATCATGAGCGATGCCGTTTGCGAGCCGGCATTTCCTGCACTGTCGATGATGAGGGGAAGAAAAAAGACGAGCGAAACTACCGATTGGATTACACTTTCGAAACTCGAAAGAACCGCACCGGAAAAAATGTTCACAAAAAGCAGTGCCGCAAGCCAAAAAATGCGTTCCCTGAACAAATGAAGCGTTGGCGCTTCAAGGGGATTGATGATGGGCTTCTGCAACGAACCGAATTTATGGAAATCTTCGGTAGATTCTTCTTCAACAACGTCCATGATATCGTCGAACGTGACGATACCCAGCAGAATTCCTTCTTCGTTTACGACGGGCAACGAAACCCGGTCGTAATCTTTGAAAACGCGAATGGCCGATTCCTGATCGTCCATGGCGTTGAGTGCCACGAAACGATGGTCCATGAGTTCGGAAACGGTTTGCTCGGGCGAAGCCAGGATGATGTCTTTGATTTGTATGTCGTCCAACAATTTCCAGTTTTTGTCGACAACATAAATATTGTCGATGGTTTCGCAATTCTTGCCGTATTGCCGGATGTGTGCGAAAACTTGGTCTATGGTAAAGTCGGGTTTTACCGCAACATATTCGGGCGTCATCAATCGTCCGATGCTGTTTTCGGGATAACCAAGCAGCTGCGTTGCAATTTTTCTTTCGTCGTCTGAGAGGAGCTGGATGAGATGCTGGGTGACTTTACCCGGCAATTCTTCAAAAAAGGCCGTTCTGTCGTCGGGTTCGAGATCGTTTAATAAATCGGCCAGCTTATGGATGTTTTGCGCCAACCCCTCGATGATTTGTTCTTGATTTTCGTGCGACAGGTGCCGGAAGGTTTCTTTGGCTTGCTCTCTGTTGAGCAAACGAAACAAAATGACATCTTCGCCTTCGGGAAGATCTTCAATAAATTGTGCTATTTCATGAGGATCGAATTGATTTAACGATTGTTTTAGGGACTTCCAGTCTTTATTTTTTATAAAATCGCGGAAGTTGCGTACAAAGTTCACCATAATATTTGCCTCCTTACTTTTTTACTGTAAAGAGGCATTAATACCCTCCTTACAGAAGTGTGAATACATAAAAACTGCCGGGATGAGGGTCGTCGTCCATTGTAGAGTTGTTTTTTTCTTTATTTCGTTTAATGTACAAAAGTACATGAAAATCGAGTTATTTCCAAGTGCGTGCAATAAAAATCAAGGCCACAAAACTTTAACGGCTTACCGTACCGTGCTCGAAGCACAAATGTTACCTTTGTAAGTTGGTTTTCATTGACCAACGAAAAATAAACTAATTGTCTAACAATTTATTCCGGTAATTTTTATGGAAAAAGTTTGCGGCCTTGACGTTCACAAAGATAGTGTATTTGCATGCATTTTGGACGAACAAGGCAAAAGAATTTTAGAAAGATGTGCATACTTTCCGAGATTGGCAATGACATGAGCGTTTTTGTAAAGCTTCCCATTTGGTGGGTTGGGCGGGACTGTGTCCGCGAAACGATGAATCGGCCGACAAGATACAGTCACGTAAGACCATGCACGGAAACAAATACCCTCGAGAGATACTTATTCAACGTGAGTTCGACCTAAGCTTTTACTAATCTTTTTTCATCTACTATATCCTGATTAAGATTTATAGAAGGTTTTTTATCGAAGAATGAGTATGCTGCTATTGCCGATAACATATTGACTATATCGAACTCACGTTATTTAATATATTTCTCGCCGAATTTAGATAAAATAATTGCAAAAATGAGATTCTATTCTTCTATTTTTCTTTAAAAGTGTATTTTAATACGTTATATTTGTAATCAAAATAAACCTCATAATTTATAAACCATTAATAGAAAAAGTTATGAATATCCGAGAATTTATTAATGTTTGCTGGTTGTCCGTACTCCTTATTTCTTGTGGAAAAGAAGATATTTACAATCCAATGCGAGCATCTGTTTTGCACAATGGTGTGTTATTGTCATGTGTAGATTCTTCCAATAATGACCTCTTATTGAATGAGGACTTCATTAAACAAATAAAAATATATGGATTACTCTCAAAAAAAGAGATTCCTTTTGAAATCAAGGAAATAGAGCATAACGAAATAAAAAGACGCTATATTTCTTTCAATGCAGAACTTCCCGATGAAAAAAGCATGCATTTTAACGGCGGAAATGAAGCACAGGGCACATCAACTATTAATTTGAATATTGACAACCATAATTTAACATTGCTTTTTTCTTTCAAATACTCATGTTCAAACTCTGAAAATTTTGGCGGAAGTATCATTACAATAGAAGAAATAACATACGGAAAGGAAAAAATAATGCGTCAAGAAAGCCATTTGTTTAATTCCGATATTTTCTTTTGTTTGGAGAAGAACGATAAGGATTTCACCTTAAAATAGCTCATAGCATATTAATCATTAAGCAAACCGGAGAAAATGTTATCGTTTTCTCCGGTTTTTGCCATTATCATCAATTACTGTACCATCGCAACAACACCTTAATCATATAGTCTTTTCCTCAGAATAAGAAACTAAAGCCCTTTTTCTGCAAAGCATTAAACTGTTCTATTTTCAAACTATTGATTATCAATATAATATAATTTAAAGAGTCTCCAGATAACTTATGATTTATAGAGGAAAGATAGCCATTATTTTTGCGGAAATAAAATGGCCGCATTAGGCTACCTGTGAGATTTATTGTAATTTTGCAAATTGTTACGCATTACAAACCCGTAATTTTTATGGATATCCCTTACGAAGAAATCGAGAGACATCTGAACAAACCTGTTTTTAAACTCGTTTCGCAAGCTGCCGACGAAATAAATATGGAGTGTTATGTGATAGGAGGATATGTTCGCGATATTTTTCTTCACAGAACGTCGAAAGATATTGATTTTGTGGTTGTCGGAAGCGGAATAGCGTTGGCTAAAGCCGTAGCGAAAAAAATGGGCAAAGAATCGAAAGTGAAGGTTTACAGGAATTTTGGCACGGCGCAAGTGAAATACAAAGGGTATGATCTGGAGTTTGTGGGAGCGCGAAAAGAATCGTATAACCACGATTCGCGCAAGCCTATTGTGGAGGACGGCACCCTGGAAGATGACCTGAAACGGCGCGATTTTACGATTAATGCATTGGCTTTGTGTCTCAACAGCAACCGCTATGGCGAATTGGTGGATTATTTTGATGGGTTGCGGGACTTGGAAAACGGCATTATCCGTACGCCTCTCGATCCGAATATCACGTTTAGCGACGATCCGTTGCGTATGATGCGTGCCATCAGGTTTGCATCGCAGTTGGGTTTCGATATTTATCCCGAAACATTCGATGCCATTGTAGCCAATAAAGGGCGCATCACCATTGTTTCAGCCGAACGTATTACCGACGAGCTGAACAAAATTCTTCTTTCGCCGAAACCGTCGGTAGGATTTGTGTTGCTGGAAAAGACAGGCTTGCTGGATCTTATTTTTCCCGAACTGGCTGCCTTGAAAGGGGTGGAAAATCGCGACGGCATACAGCACAAAGATAATTTTTATCACACGCTTGCCGTGTTGGATAATATCTCGCTCAAAAGCGATAATTTATGGTTGCGGTGGGCTGCTTTGCTGCACGACATCGGAAAACCGGCAACTAAACGGTGGGATCATCATGTGGGTTGGACATTTTATAATCACAATCTAGTGGGGGGGAAAATGGTTCCCGGAATTTTTCGGCGCATGCGTCTGCCGTTGAACGAAAAAATGAAGTATGTGCAAAAGATGGTAATTTTGCACATGAGGCCGATGCAATTGGTGGATGATCAGGTGACCGATTCGGCGTTGCGCCGTCTGCTGTTTGATGCCGGTGACGATATCGACGATTTGATGTTGCTGTGTGAGGCCGATGTTACTACAAAAAATCCCGAAAAAGCGCGCCTTTACCTTCAAAATTTTGCAATGGTAAGAAAAAAGCTGAAAGAGATTGAAGAAAAAGACCGCATACGGAATTTTCAACCTCCTGTAGATGGGAATGAGATTATGGAAACATTCGGCTTGAGCCCCGGTAAAGAAGTGGGGGTGTTGAAGGCGGCCATAAAGGAAGCCATTCTTGACGGAAAAATACCTAATGAACACGATGCAGCTTATGCCTTTATGCTGGAGAAAGCAAAAGAAATGGGGTTGAAACCTCGTCAATAGACAAACGCTTTCAGATAATTTAGGGAATACATTCATTTTATTGGCAATATTTTTTGTTACTTTGCAAAATATTCGGGAAAATGGCTAAGTTGGCCGGTGTGCACTCATCATCCCGTTTTTGGTCGCTGGATAATTATGACGAAAAAATACCGAGTAAACAAGGCACGATTTTTTAATGCAAAGCTCACCTCCATCATCAGTATTACGTTGGTTTTGGTGTTGTTGGGACTTACCATTCTTACGTTGTTTGCGGGGAAACGGCTTTCGGCATTTGTGAAAGAAAATGTGAGTTTCAGCGTCATGTTGGATTCCGATATTACGGATGCACAACTGGAGGAAACCAAAAAACGATTGGACAACCTGCCTTTTGTGAAATCGTCTCGATTTATCAGCAAAGAAGAAGCTAAAGAGCTGTTGATTAAAGATTTGGGCGAAGATCCCGAAGAGTTGCTGGGCTATAACCCGGCGCAGGATTGTATCGAGATTTTTTTGAAATCGGAATATGCCAACACGGATAGTTTGGCCAAGGTAAGCAAAATCATTAAAGCGGAAAGCACCATTGACGATGTGTTGTATCAACAGGAAGCCATTGATTTGATAAATACGAATTTATCTAAAATTACGGCCGTGTTGCTGATTTTGACGGCTGTGTTGCTTTTTATTTCTTTTACATTGATCCGCAATACCATACGTTTGAGTATTTATGCCAAACGGTTTCTGATTCACACCATGAAACTGGTGGGAGCCGTGGACGGATTTATTCGAAAACCGTTTGTTAAAGATCATATGATAATGGGGGTTATTGCCGGCTTGTTGGCCGACGGGATCATTTTTGGAATTTTGTACTATTTTGGCAAGGAATATGCCGATTTGAAATCCATCTTAACGACAACCGATATGACCCTGATTTTTGGAGCCGTCATGGTGTCGGGAATAGTCATCACGGGTGTAGCTACCTTTTTCTCGGTAAACCATTATTTGAAAATGGATACCGACAGTTTGTATTACGTTTAAACGATATATAGCAATATCTTGCTCTAATTAAAAAATATGGCACAAAAAAATTTTGCATTAAGTAAAACCAATCTCATTATCTGCGGAATAGCCGTAGCAATCATTGTTCTTGGTTTTTTGTTGATGGTGGGGCCGGGAACGACGGCGGAAACCGGTTTTAATCCGGATATTTTCAGTGCGCGACGCATTAAAATAGCGCCGATGGTTTGCCTGGCCGGTTTCCTTTTGATGATTGTGGGAATTCTCTATCCTTCCAAAACAAAAAAAGAGGAAGAAAAAAAGTAAAAATAATTTATTCCTTTTAGCGGTTGTAATGAGTGTTGTAGAGGCAATTATTATTGCTGTGGTGGAAGGACTCACCGAGTTTCTTCCGGTTTCGTCCACAGGGCATATGATTATCACCCAAGCATTGCTGGGTATAGAAAGCACTCCTTTTGTGAAGGCTTTCACGGTTGTGATTCAATTTGGCGCCATTTTGTCGGTGGTGGTGCTTTACCGTCAACGTTTTTTCCGATTGAATCCTGTTCAGATGGTGGACGCGGAGGCGGAAAAAGGAGGGGAAAGTTCAACTGCAACCATGGGTGTAAAAAAGGAGGACAGGGTAGCGGAAAAGACTGAAAAGCAAAAGGGAAGTTCCACCGCAATGGCCTGTATGAAACGGTTGTTTTATAAATTCGATTTTTATTGGAAACTGCTCATAGCGCTTGTTCCTGCAGGGATATTGGGGTTGTTGTTGGGCGATCAGATCGATTTGTTGCTGGAAAATGTGTTGGTGGTTGCCGTGATGCTCGTGGCCGGGGGTATTGTGATGCTTTTCGTCGATAAATGGTTTAGCAGACCTTCTCCCGATCAGACGATGACGTGGCAGCGGGCGCTGAAAATCGGGTGTTTTCAGTGCATTGCCATGATACCGGGGGTTTCTCGCTCGTTTGCCACCATAGTGGGTGGGATGAGTGTGAAATTGAACCGAAAAAATGCGGCCGAATTTTCTTTTTTTCTGGCGGTTCCCACAATGGCTGCAGCAGCCGGTTACAAGCTTTATCAATTGATGAAAGATCCGGCCGGCATGACCATACTGCATGACCATTTGACACTATTGTTGGTTGGTAATGTGGTTGCTTTTCTGGTTGCCGTGATAGCCATTAAATTTTTTATCGATTTCATTACCCGACATGGGTTCAAAGCGTTCGGGTATTATAGAATCATCATTGGAGGAATAATGCTGATTCTGTTGAGTACAGGTATAATTTCAAACCAAATTTGATGGATTTTATTGAGGGAGAAATTTTATATATCGATAAACCGTTGCATTGGACGTCGTTTAAAGTGGTGAGCATTGTTCGCGCCAAAATTTGCAGCAGATTGCAAATCAAGAAATTGAAAGTAGGCCATACGGGCACGCTGGATCCATTGGCTACAGGGGTTATGGTGGTGTGCACGGGGAAAAAAACGAAGGAAATAGAACGGCTTCAGGCGCAAACAAAAGAATATGTGGCCACCATTCGATTGGGTGCCACAACACCGTCGTTCGATTTGGAAACACCGGTCGATACCACCTATCCCACTCATCATATCACGGAGGAGATGGTGAACGATGTATTGAAAAAATTTGTCGGAAAAATCGAACAGATTCCGCCTGCGTATTCGGCATGTAAAATAGAGGGGGAAAGGGCATATAAATTGGCCAGAAAAAATGCAGACATTGAACTAAAACCCAAATTATTGGTTATAGATAATGTGGAATTG
>Ga0116191_1001211_pt1 | contig 21203 bp, 10 predicted proteins | sample AD_UKC111_MetaG_FD_89897 | JGI IMG/M metagenome (GOLD analysis project Ga0116191, IMG submission 89897) | Active sludge microbial communities of municipal wastewater-treating anaerobic digesters from Hong Kong - AD_UKC111_MetaG | ecosystem: Engineered > Bioreactor > Anaerobic > Digestate... | reverse complement strand
GATTCAGGTTCACCCACAGGAGGAATATGCCAGACGGGTTGAGCATGAAGCGGGTAAAACGGAATGCTGGTACATTCTCGATTGTGATGAGGGAGCCGAGCTTATTCTGGGTTTTAAAGAAAAAATCACATCAGAGCAATTTAAAAAGGCAATTGAAGATGATTCCCTGCTCGATTTGGTTCAAAAAATCAAGGTCAGAAAGGGCGATTTTTTCTTTATTGAGGCAGGGACTCTTCACGCTATATGTAAAGGCATTTTACTTGCCGAAGTTCAACAGAATTCAAATACAACTTACAGGGTATATGATTACAGAAGAGTAGGTCCGGATGGCAAACCAAGACCCCTGCATATAGAAAAATCCGTTGCGGTCACCGCTACCGTTCCATATAAACCGCGAAGGGAAGACAAGAGTAAAGCTGATGAGCTTTACAGATATAACAAGAAAATGCTGACCTCATGCGACCTCTTCACCGTCTGTACATATGAAATTGACGGCGAATTCAGGTCATATGCAGGCGAAAAAAGCTTTGTGTCCCTTCTTGCTCTCGAGGGGTGCGGAGATGTTCAATGCGCAGGAACAAAACTCGACTTCAAAAAGGGAGAGAGTATTTTTATTCCCGCAGGCTGTGGAGAAATTATCATCAGCGGCAGTCTGAATATACTGGAAACCGAAATCTGAGGTAGAATCAATGGCAGTTCTCAATGCATCTAATTTGAATATGAGCTTCGGGGAAAGCATGCTGTTTGAAAATGTCAATTTCAGAATAGATGAAAGGGACAAGGTCGGGCTTGTCGGCTCAAACGGTACAGGTAAAACAACTCTTTTTAAATTGATAACAGGGGAGCTTGAGCCGACAGGCGGCGAAATAGTCAAATCCAAATCAATTACCTTGGGCTATGCGGAGCAGCATGCCTGCGAAGGCTCTGAAAAAACGCTCTATGGCGAAATGGAATCAGTTTTCGAGCATCTTATAAAAATCGAGTCAGAGCTTGAGAATCTTGCGGATAGAATTCATAAAAATGAAGGAAACCTCGCTGAGCTCATTAACCGACAGTCAAATTTGCAGGAAATGTTTGAGCGGGAGGGCGGGCTAACCTTCAGGAGCAGGGCAAGGTCGGCTCTACTGGGGCTGGGCTTTGCCGAGCGAGATTTTGACCTCCCGTGTAAAAGCCTTAGCGGTGGGCAGAGGTCAAAGCTGAGCCTTGGGAAGCTTCTGCTTTCGGGTTCGGATTTAATTTTGCTTGACGAGCCGACAAATCATCTTGATATTTCAGGTATTGAGTGGCTAGAGAGCTTCCTTGTCGAATATAAGGGAGCGGCTTTAATCATTTCGCACGAGAGGTACTTTCTTGATAAGGTTGCAACAAAAACAATGGAGCTGGCGCATCACCGCTTAACACAGTGGAAGGGTAATTATTCCGAATACCTTAAACAGAAAAGTATTCAAAAAGAGCTCATCAAAAGAAACTACGCCAATCAGATGTCAGAGATAGGGCATATTAAGGATATTATCGAGCAGCAGCGCCGCTGGGGAAGGGAACGCAATTTCATAACCGCCGCAAGTAAGGAAAAGATGCTTGAAAAAAAGCTTGCCGAGCTTGAAAAACCCGAAAGCGAGGAGGATGCTCTTAGCTTTAATTTCAAGCCCCTTTGCGAGAGTGGCAACGAGGTTCTCGCCGTCAGGGAGGTATCAAAGGCTTTCGAAGGAAACAAGCTGTTTTCGAATGTTTCATTTAGGATAATGAAAAGCGAAAGGGTCTTTCTTCTTGGTTCGAACGGCTGTGGAAAGACAACACTTTTGAAGATTTTGACAAGAGCCATAAGAGCCGATTCCGGTAGCTTCAGCTTTGGCGCAAATGTTAAAATCGGTTATTATGACCAGACGCTTGCCGGACTTAACAAATCAAAACAAATTATTGATGAAATATGGGACTGCCACAGGGATATGAGTACAACGCAGGTCAGGAGCGCGCTTGCCGCTTTTTTGTTCAAGGGTGAGGATGTTTTCAAGCTCATTTCAGACCTGAGCGGCGGAGAAAAGGCAAGAGTCGCGCTGCTCAAGCTCATGCTTTCTGGCGGAAATTTTCTTTTACTCGACGAGCCGACAAACCATCTTGACATTACCTCAATGGAGGCTCTGGAAAAGGCGCTTCTTAATTTTGAAGGCACAATGCTCATTGTTTCGCATGACAGATATTTTATTAATAAGCTGGCAACGAAAATACTTAGTTTGAACACTTCGGGTGTCAAGGAATTCTCGGGTGGTTATGATGATTATCTTCAATCCCTTATGAATGAAAGACCGGCGGTGAGTGAAGTGAAAAAGCCCCCTAAGGTTAGCGATTATAAGCTGCGCCGAGAGCGGGCAAGCGAAATCAGAAAGCTTGAGGGCAGAATAAGCCGCTGTGAGCAGGCAGTCGATGAGCTGGATAAAGAAAAGGAAAGGCTAAACGAGCAGCTTTCCAGCCCCGAAACGGCGGATAATTACGAGCTACTGCTTGAGCTTTCAGCAAGAATAGAAGAGCTTGAAACTCAACAGCTGCAAAAAATGGAGGAGTGGGAGCAGCTCTCACGCGGCCTCAATGAGCTTATTGAAGGGGAGGATGTTTAATGCTCAAAATCAATCAAAGGTATAAGAAAACCTTTTCAGACCTACCCGTGAAGGTTTTGCAGATTGGTGAGGGTAATTTTCTCAGAGCCTTTGCGGATTGGATTGTTGAGAACGCAAACAGAAAGAGTGTTTTCAACGGGAGTGTCATAATAGCGCAGCCAATTGAAAACGGAATGTGTGACAAGCTCAATGAGCAGGACTGTATGTATACCTTACTAATGAGAGGCAGGGAACAGGGCAGAACCGTTGAGCGGTTTGAAATAATAACAAGCGTTTCAAGGTGCATCAACCCATACAAAGATTATGAGGAGCTTGTAAAGTCAATTTGCTTGCCGGAGCTTGAAGTCATAATATCAAATACTACGGAGGCAGGAATCACTTATAGAGAGGGAGACAAATTGGAGAGCAGGCCTCAGATTTCCTACCCTGCAAAGCTTAGTGCACTTCTTTATAAAAGGTTTCTGGAATTTAACGGTGATAAGGATAAGGGCCTGCTTATCCTGCCCGTTGAGCTAATTGAAAGAAATGGCGATAACTTAAAAAGGATAGTTTTTCGATATGCTGAGGAGTGGAAACTTGGGGACGATTTCTCCCAGTGGCTCGGCGCTGCCTGTGAATTCGCAAACACTTTGGTTGACAGGATTGTTACAGGCTTCCCCGCTGACGAATACCCTCAGCTTGAAGAAAGGTTGGGCTATGAGGATAAGCTGCTTGTTACCTGCGAGCCGTTCCTTTTCTGGGTTATAGAATGCGGTGAGAAATGGATTAAAAAATTCCCTGTTGATGATATCGGGCTTAATATTATTTTTACAAATGATATGACACCCTACCGTACAAGAAAGGTTAGAATTCTCAACGGCGCACATACCTCAAGTGTGCTTGCGGCCTATCATTGCGGGTGTGATACCGTGCTCGAAATGATGAGCAGCAATACAATGAAGGCTTATATTACCAAAGGAATTTTTGAAGAGATTGTGCCTAATATAAAGCTATCTGCACAGGAGCTTGATTTTTTCGCAAAGGCTGTTATAGAGAGATTTGAAAATCCTTTTATCAAGCACAGGCTGCTTGATATATCATTAAATTCAGTGTCAAAGTATAAGGCAAGATGCCTTGAAAGCCTGCTCGATTATAAGGACGCAAACGGTTCTTTGCCACCCGTGCTTACATTCGGGCTAGCGGCTCTAATCTGTTTTTATAAAGGCAGTTTTGTTGAAGGCAAATACATGGGCAGCAGAGATGGCGAGCCCTATGAAATCCGTGATAATCCCGAGGTGCTGTCATTTATGTCAAAGGCGTGGAACGAAGGCAATACCGCTGAAAAAGTGCTCGGGAATATTGATTTCTGGGGCATGGATTTAAATACAGTTGAGGGGTTGACGCAAAGGGTCGCAGACTATCTCTCTATAATCGAATCAAGGGGCATGAAAGCTGCAGTTGAAGCTATTATGTTAAATGAAATACGGGAGGAAAAAATATGCCGGGAGTAAGACCATATGAACGAAGCGATATTGAAAGAGTCAGAAACATTTGCCTGAAGACAACTGACATGAGGATAAAAAACGAGGTTCAGCGCCGCGCTTTAATCAACACATTCTGCAACTATTATGTCGAGTGTGAGCCTCAGAACTGTTTTGTTGCGGTTGATGATGAGGATAATGCAGTTGGTTACATAATTTGTGCAGAGAACTTTGCAAGATATGAAAAAAAGTTTTTTGAAAAATACTATCCCATAATAAAAAAATGCGGAATAACAAAAGGCATTCTTGCCAGAGCCTCGGTGATGATAACAAAAAGATATGCGGGCTTTTATCCTGCCCATATGCATATTGATATTCTGCCAGAATATCAGAGAATGGGGCTTGGGACTCAGCTTGTCGATGCCCTAGTAAATCACCTCAAGGAGAAAAAAATCAGGGGGCTTATGCTCGTTGTCAGCGCAAAAAACGAAAAAGGAATGAATTTCTACAATAAGTACGGTTTCAATAAAATTGCGACTATTTCCAGTTCGGTCGTGATGGGTCTGGAGCTGATATAATGATAAGGTACGGAGTCATCGGTACAAGTAAAATAACCGAAGAATTCATTACGGGAGCCGGGGATGTTAACGGCCTGAGGCTTGCGGCGGTGTATTCCAGAACTCAGAGCAAGGGTGAGAAATTTGCTCTTAAATTCGGCGCTTCCAAGGTTTACACGGATATAGATAAATTTGCCGCCTCGGATATCGATGCGGTCTATATTGCAAGCCCGAACTCACTTCATTATGAGCAGTCAAAGCTTATGCTCGAGTGCGGCAAGCATGTTATCTGCGAAAAGCCTGTTACGGTCACGCCCGATGAGCTGAGCGAGCTACAGTCCCTTGCTGCTGGGAAAGGGCTTGTCTATATGGAGGCAATAATGTATCTCTATTCTCCCGCAAGGGAGCTTCTGCTTAACGCCATTAAAAAAATCGGCAGAATAACAAGCGTCCACTTTGACTATTCACAGCTCTCCTCAAAATATCCCCTGTATATACGGGGGGAACTGCCCAATGTTTTCAATCCAAAGTTTGCTGCAGGCTGCTTAATGGACCTTGGCATCTATTGCATCTATCCGGCTCTGGATTTTTGGGGAATTCCAAAGAATATATTGTCCTCGGCGGGCTTTATGAAAACGGGAGCGGACGGATACGGCTCGGCAATACTAAGTTTCAATGACAAGCAGGTTACCCTTACATACTCAAAACTTGCCCAAGGCTTTTGTGGTTCACAGATACTCGGAGATGAGGGGACAATTACTATTGAGTCCATATCACAGCTTCAAAATATTAAGCTTTACCGTAATGATGGGAGCAGTGAAAATGTCTGCGGCTTTACTCCGAAAACAAAGCTTATGGGCCTTGAAGCGAAAGGGTTTTACCTTTACATCACTGAAAGGGAGAAATACCGGCACAAATATAATTATGCATGTAGTCTTGCCCTCGATGTGAGCAATATAATGCAAAAAATAAGGGAGCAGTGCCTAATAGCTTTCTGAAAATATTAAATGAACCATACAGTGCGGAAACGTGTTTCCGCACTGTTTTTTTGCAAAAATAAGAGAAATGAAATACTGTTTTTTAAAATTTTATCATAATATAATATGTCTATTTTCCTTCGTTTTTTTTGCAAATTTAACTTTGAATAGAAGCAAATTAATAATTGGTTTTATCTCGATTAAAAATGGAAACTTTTTAATGACAAAAATGGATAAATTTTGTTGACAATTTTATCCTTAAGTGGTAAAGTGAAACAGTGAAGATGTCTGTCTTTATGTCTTTTATACAAATTATAGATTCTGGTATCTGTTTACATATACATATATTAAGCTGATGAGGAGTGCCTTAACATGGAAGAAAATATAACGGCCGTCAGCCGTGGTTCTCGTTTAAGGGCGATTGAGATTTTTTATCAGCCGGTGTTTGATGTTCATCTGAATATGGCAATTGATTTTGAAATCAGTATGCAGATAAACGACAGGCAGCTCGGCGTCCTCCTGCCCGAAAAGTTTGTTCCCATTGCCGAAAAGTCGAATCAGATATGTGAGATTAACAAATGGGCTATTGAAGAATGCTGTGATGCCATAATCAGATGCGCAAAGCGCGAGGCTGATATCAACCGTGTTATAGTTCCTATTTCAGTCAAATACCTTTCAAAGAAGAACTTTCTTCAGCAGGTATCCAAAATACTCGAAAAAAAGCAGATTGCTCCTGATAAGTTCTGCTTAAACATAAACGAAAGCATCCTTGAAAACACAAAGGACCAGGTCATTGAAAATATCAATGCAGCCAGGGAATATGGGTTCCTCGTTTCAATTGACGATTTCGGTGTTGAGTTCACTTCGCTGACACATCTCAGCCATTATAGGGTGGATTACATAGGGATTCATGCAAGCCTGCTTGATGACATACTGGCAAATGAGCGGGCTCAGAATGTTGTTCAGGGCATTGTCGATTTTGCGAAAAAAATCGAAACGAAGGTTAAGGTTGACGGAGTTGACAATGAAGAAAAAGCTGCCCTGCTTCGGGCAATGGGCGTTGACCAGATGAAGGGGCCCTATTATGGTAAGCCTATTGCCGAAAGACAGATTAAGATTAATTAACTGAAAGGAGCTGAGTAGCTTTGAGCCGAAAGCAAGCGAATGAACCTCAGGCGGCTGTTGCCGGTGTTGCGCGCAGAGAGGTTCGTGTTACCGCTAAGCAGGTTGGTAAAAGGAATCAAATGATAGAGCTGCTGCTCGTAGTCCTTTTGCTGCTTTTGCTGATAATGTCAATCAGCTTTGCCTGCGTCAGTTTTGTCAATAAGGCTGGCCGTTTCACTGTTAACATGGACCCTGATAGCTTTTATGAAAAAGGTATTTCAATCTGTGAAACACCAGATTTCAAAAACCCGTCAATCATGCTTGAGAATGCCGCAGTTGAGAATATGACGAATATCACCAAAGAATGGCTTACCAATGACCCTAAAACCTCGGGCAACTATATTTCAACTGACCGTACATATAAATCACTTCAGGACCTTGATAATATTAATGGCAGCCATAACGGGACAAATAATATTGCCTATACCTTTTATATTAAAAACGGCGGCAAGGAAACTGTTGACTACTATATGAGCATCGACATTGAATCCGTCACCAAGGGTGTTGACGATGCCATCAGAGTCATGCTTTTCAAAAACGGTAAACCCATAGTTTACGGCAAACGCCCGCGCGACCTTAACAATCAGTATGCCATGTTTGCAATAGACGAGCTCTTTAAATCAGAAGATAAGGTCTGCGAGGATACAAGAAAGGATTTCAAAATCGGCAATATTGATAAGTATACTGTTGTTATCTGGCTTGAAGGATGGGATCCAGAATGTGTTAACGAGATTCTCGGAGGTGAATGCAAGCTTTCCATGAACTTTAAGATTGTGGAGAGAGAGGCCGCAAGCGCCGTGCAGGTGTAAGGGGAGACTCCTGCATGGGTAAGGCCGAATCAGGCTTGCAGTCATATTTCGGGCGTCCGAAGCACTTAACGGATATAACACAAATTGAACGCTGATAAGCATTCAAAATCTTTTTATCGGAGGAAACATATGAAAAAGTCAATGAAAAAGCGCTCACTCATGTCAGCCGTTGCAATGCTTGTCGTTTCTGCAATTGTGCTGTCATCAGCAACCTATGCATGGTTTTCACTTGGCACAACCGCAAGAGTTTCCCAGCTTAACTTCTCGGTTGAGTCTGCAAACGGTATCAGTGTCTCGGCCAATGGTACAAAGTACTATTCAGTCCTGACAAATGAAATTCTCAGGGATGACGGTGGTCATGATTACATCACATCTCCCTTGATTCTGTCTCCTGTTGACTACAACCCCGCATCTGCAGGCAATTTCCGCCTTTCAAGCGGTATCGTGGATGATGTTATAACAATGTCCGCATCTCCTGCTGAGGCAGATACAGATTATGTTGAGTTTCAAGTCTATATCAAATCAACTACATCCGGCACAGTCTCCTTCGCTGGAAGTGCTATTGGCGGTTCAGCAGGCGATGTCATCTATGTATCAATTGCAGATGATGAAGGGGAGTATATTTTCCCGGGTTCCGGATCATCAACATATCAGCCTCTTAAAACTTCCACTACCACGGCAACTTTGACAAACGGTATTGCTCAGAACCTTGCTGATATTGATGGACTCGTACAAATTGGTGACGGCACAGCAGCCTTCGATACTATCGGCGAGTATTCACTTGATCTTGTTGCAGGCGTTGCCAAAATGATTACAGTTAGATTGTGGGTTGAAGGTCAGGATCCTCAGTGCGCCGGTGCGTATGCAGGCGGCACAGCCAGTGTTGCTTTGAACCTTGCCTTCACAGAAACTGCGACAACAGCTCCATAATTAAGTTTAAGCTTTTATGATTCCTTTGTATGGGGCGGCAATCCCGCCCCATACAAAACACTTCAATCTCCCCATTTTCTTCTTTAGTAGGGGCGGTTCATAAATCGCCCGGTTTTGTTAGCTAACTTATGGGGCCGTTTATGAACGGCTTCTACTGCGGATACAGAATTCACGGGCGGCGGCGCCGCCGCCCGTGGTATATCAAAGGCGATTAATGCGCTGAGTCAATGCTTAGCCTGTTAATGACCTTTGATATGAAACAATATACTAATTGAGGTGTAAATCCAATGAATGAAAAATCAAGGAAAGCGTTAAGCGTTCTTAGCGACATTGGTGTTTTCATAATAATTATTTTTGCCATTGCAGTTACGGTTATGGCATTTTCTTCAAGGGAGAGTGGGGTTCCCAAGCTGTTCGGATATTCGTTTCTCTCCGTTCAGTCGGATTCAATGTCCGGAACATTTGAGGTGGGAGACCTTATAGTTGTTGAGAACTGCAATCCCGAAACGCTAAAAGAAGGAGACGTTGTTACCTACTGGAAGTATACAAAGGAAGGCAAATTTCTCAACACCCACAGGATTGTCGAGAAAATAGAAACCAGGTTTGATATTTATAATGAAACAGTCACCACATACAGAACCAAGGGTGACCACAACGAAGAGGTTGATGCTGATACACTAGCCACCCGCGATATTTTCGGAAAATGGACTAATAAAAAGGTCAGGCATCTCGGCACTGTTATGGATTTTTTAAGCTCACAAAAAGGCTTCATGATTTGCATTGTTGTACCGCTTGCGCTTCTCTTTGTTTATCAGCTTTATAAGTTCATTACCACGCTTATAGAAAGCAGAAAAGATAAGGTGCTTGAGGAAATTGCGAGTAAGACCGAGGAAGAAAAGAACAGGGTGATTGCCGAGTATCTTGCTGAGCAGGAAAGGCTGAGAAATGAAAACCAGCAGCCACAGACGGTCCCGGCACAGACAGTGCCGGAACAGATAAAAACCGGGCAGGAGGAAGATTCAAGTCCCGAACAGTAACGGTGTTAAAATAAATAAATTGCGGCGAAACAGGATTCATTGGTGTAAACTATGCAATAAACAAAAACAAATTGAGAAGGTGGACTAAGAATGGATGCTCTAATTAAATTTTTAGAAGATTTTTTGAGCCAGTTTTTTGTTGAGGGTATTTGGGGGATTATTAAGGGTATCGGCCTCGGAATTAAGAATATCTTTAACATCCCGAAATATATCGATGTTTTCCGTAGTTGGAAAGATGAGTTCACAGCAGGAACATGGATTCTGGCAATACTCTCCATTATTGTTGTTTTAGCTCTTTTGGTTGGTATCATCTGGCTCATTGTTCTTCTGCTCAAAAAGTATGTCAGATTTCATAAAACAGTAGTTGACCAGGAAGAGCTTCTTAATGAAGTCGCAACTCTCAATAGAGAGGTAATAAAGCTCACAACTGAGAAAGAGAAAATACTTGCTATGAAGGTTTCCCAGCTCGGGCTTCGTCCGGGCGAAAGCCCGTTTATCGAAGAGCCTGAGGAGGGTGACGAGAACGGTGAGAAAAAGGAAGAGGGCGATGACGCCGCAGTCAATGAGGACTATAGCCGCTTCTATAAGCTGACGCAGGTCGACCTTGCACTTGAGGGCTATGAGCCACCCGAATACAATAATGATATTACACTGCCCGAAATCGTTGATATGTTCCGCAACTTCGCAAGCTCAAGAATGGGGCTTTATTACGACCATAAAATCATACGCCTTTTCCTTGCCGCATTTTCTTCAACAAGGCTTATCATCCTTCAGGGTATTTCCGGTACAGGTAAAACTTCTCTGCCTTATGCATTCGGCAAATTCCTAAGGAATGACGCTACGATTGCTTCAGTCCAGCCTTCCTGGCGTGACCGCACAGAGCTTTTCGGTTACTTCAATGAATTCACAAAGCGCTTCAATGAAACAGAAGTTCTCAAAAAAATGTATGAAGCTACATATAAAGAGGATGTATTTCTTACAATTCTAGATGAAATGAATATCGCACGTGTTGAGTATTACTTTGCTGAAATGCTTTCAATTCTTGAAATGCCCAGCCGTGACGAGTGGGTTGTCAGCCTTGTTCCCTCTGTTTGGCCTACTGACCCGAAGCATTTGTTTGACGGCAAGCTCCGCCTTCCCGAAAATATGTGGTATATTGGCACAATCAATAACGATGACTCGACATTTGCCGTTACAGATAAGGTTTATGACCGTGCTATTCCGATAGACATCAACTCAAAAGGCAAATACTTTGACGCTCCATGGACTGATAACCTTTCACTCAACTATAAGCATCTTGAGGAGATGTTCAGAGAAGCCAAGGTTAAATATAAGGTTTCAGAAGAAAACCTCAAAAAACTCGCCGAGCTTGATGACTATGTTATTGAACATTTCCGCCTAGCTTTCGGTAACCGTATTGTTAAGCAGCTTACTGATTTTGTGCCCGCATATGTCGGCTGCGGCGGAACTGAACTTGACGGCCTTGACTTTGTTCTTTGCCATAAGATTCTTCGTAAATTTGAATCACTCAACCTTTCATTCATCCGTGATGAAATCGGAGGCCTGATTACATATCTCAATAAGAATTTCGGCAAATCGAATATGAAGGAGTCCAAGGAGTATCTTGAAAGACTCCAGAAGCTTATCTGATAACGCCTACAATCGAAGGAAGGGACTATATACATGGAAATATCATACAAGGATTTATACAATGAATATAAGAAGAGCATGTCGTCCCTCATGGAAGGTAATGACTTTTATGAGCACATCCTTGATGTTACCGAACGCGGAGACAATAAATTTTCATTGTTTAACAGGTACTTTGAGAAAAAAATTGATTTGCGTTGGGTAGATGCAATTGAAGAATGTATTATTCCCTTAGATACGATAGTCAGAAATCCCCGTAAATTCATCGTTCAGGAAGAAGAAATTGTGCCAATTGAGCGTGCAAAAAAGATAACTGCGGAGTCTGTCCGTCACCTTGCACAGCATACGAACATGATAGCAAGGGTTGATGATGACAGAGTTACTCCCAGCCAGATTCTGAACGTGTTCCGTGAAGAGAGCTATGAAATATATGAAAATCGTTTTATTTATACTCTTATAACTAATCTTCAGCGCTTTATAGATACAAGGTATAATGTCCTCTTCGGGCTTTCGGATGACGAAAATATGACTTCACTTAAGATGGAGAGCGATATTGAAAACGAAAGGGAAAAAATCAAATATAAGCTTGAAATTTCCACTCAGTCTTCACAGGAAAAAGAAAAACTGGCTTCAAATATAACTGATACAAAGCAGGCGTCTGCGTTCCAGAGAATTGACAGAATAAAAGGAATTATCAATGAATTCGCGCATTCTTCGTTTATTAATGAGCTGCGCGGATGTACTCCTGTGCGCCCGCCGATAATGCGAACAAATATTATCAGCAAGGATCCGAATTTTAAGGCATGCCTTAATCTTTGGCAGTTCATTTCATCATATGATGAGGTCGGCTATGAAATAATCTCAAAAGAAAGCGATGAAATGGTTTCCGATGAAACCCGTGATGAGCTTTACAAGCAGATTGCCGCCAATTATCTTTTGCTGAAAAACAACTCCATACATCCCGAATATATTCAAGGCAAGGTCAAGCAGCGAAAAATCAAACCCAAAATGCTCAAGCGCCTTGCTGAAGAGCTTGTTTTTGACTACGACCTTGAAGATGTCGAAATCAGGCGCATTTTCCTTGATGAAGTCAAGCGCGCCAGTAAAAAGAAAATTGCCGGCGAGGAGAAAATCAAGGCTGCAATTGATAGAGCACTCGAATCTGAAAATGCCCGAAAGGCTGAAATTGAGGCCCGTATTCAGGCTGAAATCCAGCGCAGGAAAGAAATTGAGAAGCGCAAAAAAGAGCGTGAGGCTGCAAAAATTGCCCATGAGAAGGCACTTGAAAAAGAGCGCATAGCAAAAGCGAAAGCAGCTCTCAAGGCGAAGAAAGAGAAAGAAATTGCGCTCGCAAAAGAAAAGGCTGCAAAGGAAAGGGAAAAAGCACGCATAGCAAAGCAGAAGGCTCTCGAAGCAGAAAAGCTGGCGAAGGCAAAGGAGAAGGCAAGGCTTCAGAAGGAAAAGGAGCGTGCCGAAAAGCTCAAGGCTCTCGAGGAGGAGAAGGCCCGCAAGGCCGCTCTTGCAGAGCAGCGCCGCAAAGAGAAAGAGCTTGCGCTTGAGCTTGCTAGAAAAGCTAAAGAGGAAGCCGCAAAGCAGCGTGAAAAAGAGCGCATCGCCAAAGAAAAGGCTGAAAAGCTTGAGAGAGAAAAAACCGCAAAGGCAAAGCAGCGTGAAAAAGAGCGCCTAGCTAAGGAGAAGGCTGCTCAGCTTGAAAAAGAAAAGGCTGCTGCGGCAAAGCAGCGCGAAAAAGAGCGTTTGGCCAAGGAGAAGGCAGCTCAGCTTGAAAAAGAAAAGGCTGCCGCGGCAAAGCAGCGCGAAAAGGAGCGCTTGGCCAAGGAGAAGGCTGCTCAGCTTGAAAAAGAAAAGGCTGCTGCGGCAAAGCAGCGTGAAAAGGAGCGCTTAGCAAAACTGAAGGCTCAGCAGCTTGAAAAAGACAGGGCTGAAAGAGAAAAACTCAAAGAAAAAGAGCGCCTTGCAAGAGAAAAGGCTGCCCAGCTTGCAAAGGAGAGAGCCGCCGCAGCACTGCAGCGCGAAAGGGAGCGTGCTGCTAAAGAAAAGGCAGCTCAGCTTGAAAAAGAGAAACTTGCAAAAGCCAAGCAGCGTGAAAAGGAGCGCCTCGCAAGAGAAAAAGCGGCTCAGCTTGCAAAAGAAAAGGCCGCTAAACAACGGCAGCGCGAAAGAGAACGCATAGCTAAGATAAAAGCAGAGCAGGAAAAGAAGAACTCAAAGGATGCAGGCTAAACGGCAAAATTAATTAGCTCAAAAGCAACAAATGGGCTGTAAAGCTCGAATACTTTACATATATTTTTTCGGCGGAGGTAGCAAAATGAAGAGAAAGATAGTTAAAAGGTTAATGGTAATGCTGTTAACGGCATCTGTTTTGCTGTCTTCAACCGGAGTTAGTCCAATAATAGCATCTGCAGAGAATGTGAACGGCACATCCGCTTCTGCCGCTGAAAACAATACAACGACATCAAAATCTGAGAAGACAACAACCGCAGAAGTCACCACCGAAGGCGGCGAGTTGGACCGCAGCGGTGTCAATGTCATTACCGGTGGCGGACGGGTTAAATATTCCGTTCAGTCCCTTAATGTCAACTATAACGGAGGAACAGGCACTCAGGCGAATCCCTATCAGATTGATACTCTTGACGATTTTCTCGGCATGCAGTCCATAATCAACAATACTTCTTCCGCAAACAAGTATTTTGTGCTGACTGCCGATATCAGTCTGTCAGCCATTTCCTTCAGCGGCAATGCCAATCCGGATTATAACTTTAAGGACTATTTTGGCTTCACTTCTCTTATTTCGATGAATCCGGCGGACGCAGTCAGCTACCCTTCAAATGTGTTCTTTGTCCTAAACGGAAATAACCATACAATCAGCGGCCTGAATGTAACCAGTCAGGGCAGAAGTACAACCGGTATTTTTGGCTATCTCAGCCCGAACACTATTATTGACAATGTAAACTTTAGCAACTGCACACTGACTACTTCTTATATGCAGAATGCAGTCAGCGCCATTGTGGCAGTTCAGAATGCCGGTACAATATCAAACTGTGACTTAAGTGATCTTACGCTGACGATTACAGGCAACAACACTATTACGGCGGAATCCTTTGAGGTTGGCTCAGGCTATATACTGCCGACAGGTTACAGTATTATCGCCGGTTCAAACATCGGCACAATAGGCGGTGCCGGCAACACGGTGACGGGTACCAACATAACAATGAGCATAACCGGCACCAGAAAATATATAGGTATTGCGGCAGGGCAGAACAAGGGGACAATAAGCAATGTTTCACTGTCGGGAGTGAAAATGACCTCAACGCCCTCAAGCCCGACTAATGACTCGTCCTCATCCACATATTCGGGTGCAATTGCCGGATATAACCATTCTGGCTATACAATTACTGGCTGCAGCGTGGACCTGCAAGGCACGGGGACTCCCGTGACAAATAACATCACAAAGGGCGGCGTTGTCGGCGGCATTTCAGGTTACAATGCTGGTACGGTATCCTTCTGCAAGGTTCAGGGTAGTATTAAAAATACTGGCAGCGTCACAGCATCCAACTATAATATGTATGGCATGAAGGTTTTCGGTGGCATAGTTGCTGAAAATACAGGCACTGTCTCAAACTGCAGTGCTCTGGATATTGGGATGTATTACTACAAGGCCGACGCTTCAATTAACATATACGGCGGAATCGTAGGCAAAAATACATCCTCAACCGCAATTTCAAAATGCATTGCTTCTGGCAAAGTAAATAATGAGAATATCGGCTCGTTCTATACATATTTACAGGTTGGCGGCATTGTCGGCCAGGCTTCAGCCTCAACTTTGGTTGAGAACTGTTATGCGCTTGTTTCGCTCCCGTCACTGCCTAAGGATGTCGGTGCAGTTATAGGTAGAAACGGAACAGTCGGAATGCTAACCAACTGCTACTGGTCAGCAGAGATAAGCGGCAGAAGCAATCCCTGCGCCTACAACGACTCTCAGTTCCTGACAAATGATATGGCAAAAGCCATCAGCGTTCTAAATGTCGGAGTGAGCGCTGTGGATGTGCCTGTTCTGACAACTGATGTTATCCCGACATGGGGTACAACATCAATAACCTTTGATTCTGTTGCGGGGTATACTTTTGCAAACGGTAACACCGATATGACCTTGACATCTACAGAAACCGGTTTTGAAATTGACGGCGGATTAAACAAGGGAGTATGGGATAAGGTTAATTATAATGTTAACATAGATTTTCCCGATGATATTGGCTCTCAGGCAACCATTTTGTCACAGCGGCTTTCTGTGGCAGTTTTACAGACTGAAACAGCGGCCCCCGGTGCGGGTCTAACTTATGATAACCCGATTATAGTTACAGATGCAAATGAATTCAATCTGATAAGATATGCCAGATACTCCCACTTCAAACTGGGGGCAGATATAGTTTTGTCAGCAGACTGGACCACCTTTGCTTTCAGCGGAACGATTAACGGCAATGGCAATGACATAACAGTAGTATCCACTCTTTTCAGCGGCGTTTTTGGCAAGAGAGATTCAAATACTGCTGATTTGGCAGCATGGAAATCCAGTGCATCGAACCTGAGATATGGTTATATTAAAAACCTGAAGGTTATTCTTAACAGTCATATAACATCTGCTGTTTTCGGAAAGGCACTAAATGCCACATTTTCATCTGTTGACATACATTCAACCTCAAACGGCTTAGTTGTTACATCCTCGAGTGATATCGGTTCATTTGTCAATGAATTTGAGGGTAACTGCTATGCAAATGACTGCACAACCGATGTGGATATTGAGATAGCACTCAAGAGCTGCTCAAATATAGGCGGTTTTGCCGGCAAGGCAAGCGGAACCGTGTGTGTTATTGAGGAATGCGGTTCGCTTTCCGATATCCTTACCGGCGAAAGCTTTAATGTCTTACCGGGCACACCAATCGGGGTGGGCGGCTTTATTGGCTCCGTCGGCAGCACTGCAAATATTTCAGACTGTTTTGCTTCAGGTTTAATCAGCAACATTGCATTCAACCATGTCGTAATGGGTAGCGTAAGCACCGGTGCGGTGATTTCAAATGTATATTGGAGCCTGAAAAGTGATAATACATCTGTTGAACCGGTGACAACTCCCGCTCCGACATCAACAGGCTTTGTGAAATGGGCTTTTAATGAGAGCACCGGCACTGTTGCAACAGGCGGCTCGAGCTATGTCACGCTGACAATGCCACAGGGGCTTGATCGGTTTGCGAATGTCCAGCTTTCGGACCTGACAATAGAATATAACAGCTCAATGTTGACAAATGTATCTTATGTATTCCAGGGTGCAAACAATAGTGTTTTAAGAATTAATTTCTCAGCCCTTGCCGATGTTGTTAATACCACTATTACGGTAACTCACAACGCAACAGGGTTAAAGGCGAGAATCAATGTTCTCAACGGTCTTTCTAAGGACCTCGAGCTGAATGCATACATTATCTCCACAAGGGATGACTTGATTTTCCTTAATCAGCACTATCCGGAATTAACGGAGGATTCAACATTTGATGAGGAAGACTATATTATCCGTGGCGACATAGATATGGAAGGCTATGACTTCACTGCTATGGGCGCTCCATCAAGTGTCAGCGCAGGTGCGAAGTTCTCAGGCTCTTTCTATGGTGATACAAAACCCGGTGGCGGCAGATATACAATAAGCAACCTGAATATTGTCCCTGCCAAGGACGGCAATGGTCAGCCTTTGACTACCGAGAATGTGGCCTTTTTCCAGGTAGGCAATGGTTGTTCATTCTCAAATCTAAACTTTGTCAATATTACTTCAACAGGTTCCGGTATGTATACTTCAATTCTCGTCGGCAGCCTGAGTGGTACCTGCTCATTTACGAATATCAGCATCAACAATGCAACAATTAATACTTCAAACACAAACGCAGGCATCTTTGCCGGTATTCTGGGCGGAACTGCCTCCCAGTGCACAATAAGCGATATAACAATAAACGGAGCAACAATTTCTGCCTCTGGCTCAAGGTTTGTCGGCGGCTTGGTCGGCAGCTTCGTGAGCACAAATGGAACTCTTCAAATCGGTGCGGCTCCTGCTCAGAACCCGACTGAGCCGAGTGTTGTAATTAATGACCTCAGTATCAATGGCCAGGATTATGTCGGAGGTCTCTTGGGTATGGCAGGAGCGATTTATGATCAGAACCTGACATCAACCACAGCAGTAGGTACTCTGATAATAAACGGTGTCAGCCTTGATAAAACAGGTGAATCGAACTGCAGCATCAGTGCGGCAAACGGATACACCGGCGGATTTGTCGGAACCGCTGCCGTTGACCCATCTTCTGTAATTAAGAACAGCACAATTAAAAATACAACAATAACCAATGGGGGAACGACATATACCTCCACAGCTATTACTGGAGGATTTGCAGGCGCATTCATGGGTTCAATTTCGAATTGCAGTCTGCTTGACTCTCATGTTGAAGGTGCAGTTGCGGCAGGCATATTGGCCAGAACATCCTCCGCTGCCGGTGATATGGCTATTCAGGGCTGTAGTGTTCTGGGGGATACAGAAATAGTATCAACAACAACCAGCAGTAACAGCTCCGCTTCCGGAATTTTCGGTCAGCATAACAGAACCAATTCTAAGAAAGTCGAAATAACAAATTGCTCGGTAGGGTCAGATGTTGAAATAGGCGGTGGCTACTTCAACGGAGGAATAATGGGCTATCACCATGCCGCAGCAAATACTGTTACTTCAATTGTTAAAATTAGATCCTGCAGAATGTATGCGGATATTACCAGCGGAAACACAGGAGCCAGCACAACAGTTGGTACAGGTGGAATAATTGGTTCTCTAATGCCCATCAACTCATTCTCAGTTGCAGATTGTGTCGTCAGCGGGGCAGTTAATGGATATAAATATACGGGTGGAATAGTCGGATATATAAACTGTACATCAACGAACCAGTTTAATGTAGCAACCAGTATTGACGATTTTGTTGCAAGGTATTGTTACTTGGATGTTAAGCTGGGTTCAATCAGTGGTGCAACAAGCAACCTTAAGGCCAAAGTTGTGGGCAATGTGCCAGGTACTTCAACATACTGCGTTTCAAACACAACAATTAACACAGCTTTCAGCAATATTGTGTTTTCGAGCTACCCAGATAATGTGGGTATAGGTTTCGGCACCGCAAATGTCCAGGCCTTTGCTAATTCCCAAAGCTGCTATATAGACGTTAACAAGCCTTACTATTCCTCATTAGGCGAATACAGGCTTATTGATGGTTCCGTAAGCGGCATAAGCCTTTCTAACTCCATGCCGCAGCAATCAATCTCAATTGTTAACCTTTCTAATTCTGCGCAGTTAACAGGATTTTCTTACGATGCGGCGGGCGGTTGGTCTGTTATAGACCCAACGACCCTTGCCATAAACAGCTCAACCTTTGATGTAAACGGAATACCGACAGGATTGACAGTTACAGCTTCAGGCGATGCCGATAACGGTGTTTTCATCAATTTCTCCGCAGCTTCGGTAGTCGATTCGGACGGAGGCGACCCTATGGCTGCCGCTGACCCTGAGCCAAATGATGATTTAACTCATGACCCCTTCAGATTACAGGTATGCGTTCCCGTTGACTGCAATATTGTTGACATACCTTCCGGTTCAGGCACATTGAACGATCCTTACATTATAATTACAAAGAGTAACTGGACTGCTGTTGCTGGCTATATTGCGGCAGACAACAGCACATATACTTACATAAAGCTCAACAATGATTTGGTATTTACCGCTAGTGATACATTCACACCTATAGGCACTGAAGCGATGCCATTCTATGGTGAGTTTGACGGCCAGTCAAATACAATCTCAGGAGTTCAAACATTTACAAGCTCTCTGGGAACTAATGTTGGCCTGTTTGCAAGCGCTCATCAATCCGTAATCAAGAACATTAATGTTGAAAATTTCACCTGCCTTTCACCAACGGTGAAATCTTATGCGGGTAGTGTCCTGGGATACGGAACTGATGTAACATTGCAAAATATTTCTGTCAAAAACGTTACTTTAGGCAACTTTAGCGTTATCGGCGGTGTGGTTGGCCATGCAAGACGAATAGATTTAGAAAATGTCACTACCGTTATTAAGGATATACAGGTAAGCGGCGTAAATCTGAATGCCGTAGCCAACGGAACAGTTCCCGGTGTAGCCGGTGGTGTTGCCGGAGAATTCATCGGCGAGATGGGAGATAGCAGCCTTCCCTCGGGGTATGACATTGTTGTGCAGGCTGGAACAAACGGTTCGGTAAGCGTTCCCAATGTTATAAGCGGGACGAATTTTGCCGGCGGCGCTGTCGGGCGTACTTTCAGGCCAAATACAACGGATCCCGTAACTTCTGTTTACAGCAAAGTAAATGTTTCCGGCTCAACAGTAACCGCTTCCTCCACTTCGACCACAACCTCAACCTATGTCTGTGCCGGAGGTTTGCTGGGTTATGCAAACAGCACCTATGACAGTGTTACCGTTTCAAACTGCCTTGTTCAGGATGATGTGACAGTTACAGGCACCCATGTTAATCTCGCCGTAGGAGGTATAATGGGCGGCTCTGCTTCTGCCGGAATGGGAGGCACATTTATAAGCAACACTCAAACGTTTGCTAATGTAGACAATAACAGCGCAACTGCCAGTGGTACTGAAAATTCCACGGGCGGCATAATAGGCTTTATCAAAGACCCGCAGATTTTCAAAGTGTCCAACTGCGTGGTGAGCGGTTCTGTGCAATCAATCAGCTATGTTGGCGGTATTGTCGGACATATAATTGTCCTATCTTCTGATGCCTCTTACCGTTCTCTGGCTGACCCGAATGTTACAACCAGCATGGTACTCAACACAGTTATTTCGGCAAATATAATGGGTACATACTATGTCGGCATGGTTATCGGCGAGGCTAATTATGCTTCAACGTTGTTCCCCGACAGTTCCAGCAATATACCCTATTATGTTGAGCCTATTAAAAACATATATTATTCGTCATATGAAAACAACAATAATTTTGTCGGTAACGGGTGGCTAAACTCCGCACAGAACTATTTGCTTTTCAATGGTGTTGAAAATGTTCCAACCTCGTTCAGGGCAACCTACCGGGATCTTAACTCAATTCAATACCATGACGGCACGTTAATGCTGAGTAATGATTGGATGCTTATTCAGGGTTCTGATCTTGAATTTGATACGAGCTTTTCTTCCTTCATTACCGGCGATTATCAGAGCTTCACCGCAAATGACAATGTTTCTTTTGCAATTGACCCGGTAAGAACATCAGAGTATGTCGGAAATGTCGGTGAATATAAGATTCTGACCGCTCAGGATATTCTTCTTCCTGAATTCTCTAGCTTCAGCGTAGGCGACCATGTCATGCGTGCAACAATTGAGGAGTCTGCCGGCCATATGATTCTCGTCTATAATAACGGGTTGAGGTTATCACTCGGAGTTATAGCGTTTGGTGAGCTTAAGGGTAGCGGCGAACTTAACGATCCCTTTATTCTCTCGACAGTTGACCATTTTTCACTGCTCAGGAGCTTCCCTGATAAACATTTTATCCTCGGAGCAAATGTCGATTTTACAAATGCGGGGAACTGGGTACCCATAGATTCGTTTACCGGCACTTTTGATGGCTATTATGATGGCAATTTCAACGAAATTCAAAATATGACAATCAGCGGAACAGGCAACGCAAACCTCGGCTTCTTCCGCATTGTGACGGGTTCGGCTACAAAAGTGAGCAACCTGACCTTTAACAATCTAAGTGTAACGGGCAATAATGACGGAAATACCGGCTTCAATATGGGCTCAATTGCAGGTTCTCTAACCTTGGGCGCTAAGCTTGACAATGTCAGGCTCAGGAATTCCTCCTTGACCTGCACCTCGTCCACCGCAACATCCTCTAACAGAATTTCATTGGGCGGAATTGCAGGCTATTCAGATTTGAATTCCACAACAG
>Ga0116191_1001209_pt1 | contig 21218 bp, 16 predicted proteins | sample AD_UKC111_MetaG_FD_89897 | JGI IMG/M metagenome (GOLD analysis project Ga0116191, IMG submission 89897) | Active sludge microbial communities of municipal wastewater-treating anaerobic digesters from Hong Kong - AD_UKC111_MetaG | ecosystem: Engineered > Bioreactor > Anaerobic > Digestate... | reverse complement strand
TACTCGTTTAAAAGCCATATAAAATTTTCTGAGAACTGCGCGCCAAATACCAATCTCAGCATATCTCCGAATTTTGACGTTTCATCATATAAACGCGTGAAAAGTGCTTCTTCGGTTCCGAGACCCAAATACCTGCTGATCACATACGCTCTGGTCCACGTAGATAAGGTTCTCCAAATAAACCTGGAATTATATATTAAATTCATTTGGCTGAAGGTGATACATTGTTCATTGAACGACCTTTTTATTTTCATAATAATACGATCTCAACCCCCCCCCGAACGGTTCAATATAATATTATATTCCATCTTATTCTGATCCGTTACAGCGGGATAAGGCCGGATGCTGAACTTGAACTCCTTATAATAACAGCCCTCCGGCAAGACCGGGGGCCGTTATCGCGAGAAAGAGGATAAATTAAAAAGATGATATGAAATCGTTTCTTTGTCATAATTTTCCCTTGATTGCGGGATACAGGCTGCGAAACACCTGATATTTCCTCTGATATGCCTCTACCCGTTCTTTTCGCGGCGTAACGGTCTTCCTAACCTTTACGATGGCTTTTGCGGCTTCCTCCACCGTAGCATACTCGCCGCACGCCACGGCCGCCAGGATTGCGCCGCCGAGAGCGGGCCCTTCTTCCGTTTCCAGGATCTCGACGTCAAGGTCGAGAATATCGGCCAGGATCTGCTGCCAGACAGGACTTTTTGCACCGCCGCCGCAGAACTTTGTTTTTTTAATTTCTATACCGAGAGACCGCGCGATTTCCACAGAATCCTTCAAGGCGAAGGTTACCCCTTCAAAGACGGACTCGGTAATCTGCGCTCTCGTGGTATCGAGGCCCAGCCCCAAAAAGGCTCCTCTGATATTGGGATCGTTGTGCGGCGAACGTTCGCCCATCAGATACGGCAGGAAGTAAACGGGGTTGTCTCCCGTTCCTTTAATATCTTTTTGTTCTTCCTGGTAATCCTCCGTCTTCAGGATATCCTCCAGCCACCACTTCAGGCAGGACGCCGCGCTGAGCATGCAACCCATCAGATGATATTTTCCGTTTGCATGCCCAAAGGCATGAATGGCGTTGTTTTCCCCGATGGTGAACTTGTCGCAGGCGATGAACACGGTGCCCGACGTTCCGATGGATACGTTGCAGCTTCCGTTTTCCACCGTTCCGGTTCCAACGGCCGCCGCCGCATTGTCGCCGGCTCCCGCCACGACGGCGATCTTCCCGGACAGACCCAGGGATTCCAGGATCTCTTCTTTGACATAGCCCGATATTTCATAGCTCTCGCGGACTTGGGGAAGGATCTCCTCCCGGACGCCGCAGATCGCAAGCATCTCCTCAGACCATTTCCGGTTTTTCACGTCGAGGAGCAGCATGCCGGAGGCGTCCGAAACGTCGGTGGTAAATGCTCCCGTAAGCATGTAAACCAGATAATCCTTCGGCAGCATGATCTTGCTGACAGCCGCGAACTTTTCCGGTTCGTTTTTTTTCATCCAAAGGATCTTCGGAGCGGTAAAGCCGGCAAAGGCAATGTTACCCGTGTATTCGGACAGTCTTTTAGCTCCGATATGATTGTTCAGAAACTCTGTTTCTTCCTTCGTTCTGCCGTCGTTCCAGAGGATGGCGGGCCGAATCACCCGGTCTTCCTGGTCCAGGGCTACAAGTCCATGCATCTGTCCGCCGACTCCGATTCCCCGGATTCGGCTTCTTTCCGCATGCTTCGTCGACAGCAGTTCGCGAAGACCCTCAAGGGTCTGGCGGAGCCAATCCTCGGGATTTTGCTCCGACCAGCCTGGTTTCGGGTAGCTGACGGGATACTCTTTGGAAATGGAGGACATTACCGTCCCGTCATGTTGCATGAGGAGTAATTTAACGGAGGAGGTTCCGAGATCGATCCCAATATACTGCATTTTATTCATCCTTTTCAGCATAACGTCCGGTGGGAGCGGGCCTCCCTTCGGACCTGGTTTATGTTTATTTGAACATTAACGTATTTACAATGGCTTCCAGCTTCTCCTGGCGTCCGCTTCCCGGCAGCTCGGGTTTCCCGAGCTTCTCCGCATAGGCCGCCAGGTCTTCCAGTTTAGCCTTTCCGTGAATGATCTCAGCTCCGATCCCGCTCTCGAAGCTGCTGTATCTTTCTTTGACAAATTCGTCGATCCTGCCGTCTTCAATAATTTTTGCGGCATTCAGAAGACCGAGGGCAAAGGCGTCCATTCCCAGGATATAGCCGTAGAACATATCCTCGTCCGTATAGCTCGGACGTCTGTCCTTGGCGTCGAAATTCAGTCCGCCGCCGATTCCGCCGGCCTTCAGTACTTCGTACATGCACATGGTGGTCTCATATACATTGGAAGGAAACTGGTCCGTGTCCCAGCCGAGCAGCATGTCGCCCTGATTTGCGTCGATGGAACCGAGCATTCCGTTCATGGCGGCCACGCGCAAGTCGTGCTGGAACGTATGACCCGCCAGGGTCGCATGGTTTGCTTCGATATTGAGCTTGAAGTCTTTGTCAAGCCCGTATTGCCTCAGGAAGCCGATGGCTGTCGCCGCATCAAAGTCATACTGATGCTTCATGGGTTCCTTTGGCTTCGGTTCGATATAAAAATCCCCTTTGAAGCCGATTTTTCTGCCGTATTCCACGGCCATTTTCATAAGATTTGCAATATTGTCAAGTTCCAGTTTCATATCCGTGTTCAGCAGGGTTTCGTAACCTTCCCGGCCGCCCCAGAACACATAACCCCTGCCGCCGAATTTTACCGTCAACTCCAGCGCTTTTTTGATCTGAGCTGCTGCAAAGCAGTATACGTCGGCTGAATTTGAGCTGCCGGCGCCGTTCATATATCTCGGATTGTTGAACAGGTTGGCCGTTCCCCACAGGCATTTGATGTTTCTTCCCTTCATCCTTTCAACGATATAATCCGAGATCTCGTCAAGTTTTCTGTTCGTCTCCCTGATATCGTCGTCATCCTCCTGAACCAGATCCAAATCATGAAAGCAGAAGTACTCGATTCCAAGCTTCTCCATCATTTCAAAGCCGGCGTCCACCTTGGCCTTCGCGTGATCCATCGTCTTCTTTTCCGCTGCGCCAAAGCGTTTATCCGCGGTCTCGTCTCCGAAGATATCGTCTCCCGCATTGCACAGGTTGTGCCACCATGCCATGGCAAAGGGGAGATGCTCTCTCATGGTTTTTCCCAGAACGATCCGGTCAGGATTATAAAACTTGAATGCAAAATCATTCTTGCTGTCCGGTCCCTCGTACCGGACTTTTTTGATACTGAAATATTCGGTCATGGCGTTCCCTTTCTCGTATTTTAACGTGCAATTTAAATTATATCAAGAGCTATGCTTTTACTTTTCTTTTCGTGATGACGTCGAGGGCTACTGCGGCGACGACAATAAATCCTTTGACGGCTTTCTGCCAGTTGGCGTCGACTCCCAGGATCGACATCCCGTTGTTCATGACGCCCATAAAGATCGCTCCGATTACGGAGCCACCGACGGTGCCAACACCGCCGTATGCGGACGCTCCGCCGATGAAGCAGGCGCCGATGGCGTCCAGTTCATACATGTCGCCGAGACTCGGCGCGGAAGAATTGAACCTTGCGATACAGACCAGCGCCGCGATGGCACACAGAAAGCCCATATTGGTATAGGCGAAAAACATCATCTTCTTGGTGTTTACGCCGGATAGTCTTGTCGCTTTTGCATTTCCGCCCATGGCATAAAGATATCTTCCGGGAACGGTGTTGTTTGTGAAGTAGGCGTATACCAGTACGACGACGGCGACCAGGATCAGCACCACCGGATATCCTTTGTAATTGCCGAGCAAATAAGCAAAGTACAGGATGGCAGCGCTGACGGCGGTGAGTTTTGTCAAAAGAGCAGGCAGACTTCCGACCGTGTAGCCTTTCCTGATCTTTGCTGCTCTTCCCGTAATCGCCAGCACGACATAGGCGGCGCATATGATCGCGGCGATGACCATGGTGACCGCCAGCAGAAATGCGTTGTTATCCGTCTTGGGAAGAAAGCTTGTGAAGTATTTGAGATAGGTATCCGGGTATGGCGCCAGGGTCATTCCGTTCAGAATGACCTGCGCAATGCCGCGCCAGAGCAGCATGCCTCCCAGAGTCACGATAAACGGCGGGATCCCGACATACGCAATACAATACGCCTGTATGGCCCCGATTCCCGTACCCACCAAAAGGCAAATGAGGATGGTCAGATACACATTCATATGCATATTGATGATCAGCGTTCCTGCCACCGCTCCGACAAGGGCAACAACAGCGCCGACGGAAAGATCGATGTTGCCGCCGGTCAGAATGCAAAGCAGCATCCCTGTTGCAAGAATAACGACATAGCTGTTCTGGGCAATGATGTTTGATACGTTTTGTGGTTTTAAGAAAGAACCCTTGCCGGCCGCAATAATCAGGACCTGAAACAGGATAACAGCTACGATCAATGCAATCAGCATGGTGTTCTCTTTGAGGAAGCTCTTAACTCTTTGCATTTTCATTCTCCATTTTACTATTTTCCCGCATTATGCATGACATGATCACTTCCTGGCTGGCTTCTTCCCGCTTGAATTCTGCGATCATGCGGCCTTCGTGCATCACAAAGATACGGTCGCTCATTCCAAGAATCTCCGTAAGTTCGGAACTGATAAGCACGACGGATTTTCCTTCGGCAACCAGTCGGTTAATGATCAGGTAAATTTCATATTTTGCTCCCACATCGATTCCTCTCGTGGGCTCGTCTAGAATCATGATTTCCGGATCGGCAAACATCCACTTGCCGAGCAGCACTTTCTGCTGGTTCCCTCCGGAAAGGTTTTCCACGTTTTGCATGACGCTTGGAGTTTTCGTATTCAGTTTTGTCTTGTATTCATCAGCCACCAGGATTTCCTTGTCCTTGTCGATCACCATGCGGCTGCTGACTTTATCCATCTTGGCCAGCGAGTTGTTGACGTAGATGGGGTTGGAAAGGATCAGTCCGTTTCCTTTCCGATCTTCTGTTACATAGGCCAGCTTTGCGTTGATGGCCTGTCTTACGCTGTTCAGTTTGACTTCCTTGCCGTTTATTTTTAATGTCCCGGTAATATTGGACCCATAGCTTTTCCCAAAGATGCTCATGGACAGTTCTGTGCGTCCCGCGCCCATCAGGCCGCAGATTCCGACGACCTCGCCGCGCCTGACGTTGAAGTTTACATTATCACAGACCTTGCGTTCCGAGTACAGCGGATGATACACGGTCCAGTTTTCAACTTCCATCGTAATTTCGCCGATATTTGATTTCCGCTTCGGATAGCGGTCTGTGATTTCACGCCCGACCATGCCCTTCACGATACGGCTTTCTTCGATGTTGTCCTCCCCTTTGACGAGGGTTTCAATGGTGGAGCCGTCCCGGAGGATGGTGATTTTATCCGCCACATAGGCGATCTCGTTGTCATAGGTTTCTGTGTCGTTGATTTCCGGTTCGCCGCCCTTGATGATAGCGTCGACCATTCCGACAACCTTGCTGGCCAGAGTACGGGTATCCTTAAATACGGACATGCTCTGGAGTCCCGCAATCATGTTCTTGGTGTTGGCTTTGTCGCAGTCCTGACCGGTGATGATCGGCATATCTTCAGCGGTGTATCCAACGGATACCAATGCGTTGGTTACGCCCAGCGCGGTGGAGTCGTTGCTGCACATCACGGCGTCAAGCTTCTTTCCCTTGGGGCTGTAACCGCAGGAGGTGATGAGGTTTTCCATTCTGGTCTGGGCGTTTTCCGATTTCCAGTCCGCAGTGGAAACCTGGGCCTGGGTGGTCTGTCCGGAAGGTACTACCAGTACGCCGCTGTCAATGTAAGGCTGCAGGATGCTCATTGCTCCGCTGAAGAAGAAGGTGGCATTGTTGTCGGCGGGATCGCCTGTGAAGAGTTCAATGTTGAAAGGACCAGTCTGATTCTTGAGGTCTAAAGCGGTTTCTATGTACTGTCCCTGCATGACGCCGACCTGGAAATTGTCGAAGGTCGCATAGTAGGAAACCGCGTCGCTGTTCATAATAAGCCTGTCATAAGCGATTACCGGAATTCCCGCCTCTTTCGCAGGCTTCAGGACTTCCGTCAGAGAGGATCCGTCGATCGCTGCAATTACGAGAACCTTGCAGCCTTGAGTGATCATGTTTTCGATCTGGGCTACCTGGGTCGGGATATCGTTGTCGCCTCCATATTGAAGGTCAACCGCATAGCCGGCCTCTTCCAGCATGGCTTTCATGTTGTCGCCGTCCTGGTTCCAGCGCTGTAAGCTCTTAGTCGGCATGCTTACCCCGATCATTACCGTTTCATCCGTAGCTTCTTCTTCGGCCGCTCCGCCGCCGCAGGCTGCCAAAGAAAAGCAAAGGGCAAGAACCATAATTAAGGCAATCAGTTTTTTCATTTTTTCTCTCCTTTTCTTTCTGATCAGTTTATTAAATAACTTTTGAAAAACTATTTTCTAAAAGTTGGTTTAATAATAGCATCCGAAAAAAAGGAAGTCACATGGTTTTTTTAATTTCATCTTCACTTTTTTAACCTGTTTTATTATCACAATATTGATTCTATATGTTGTATCCCTTGTGAAATCCTGGTGCCGGATATAATAAAAAGAGGCCCGGTTCTTCCGGCGCCTCCAATCTGAACGTTGTATTTACAGGCACTATACGGTCTTTACAAATTCATCCACAAAGTGCAGCGCCGTACCGATGGCGCTTTCGTTGGATGTATGGTTGCTTAGGTGAAGAAAGTCTGCGTTGGTGTCAAAAACCGTGATTTCACATAGTCTTTTCTTAATATCATCAAAATAGTCTCCGACGTATCTCGACAAGGTTCCGCCTAAAATCACATCGCAGTCGATGATCGTCCGTATATTGTTGATTCCCAGACACAAATAGCAAAGGTATTCTTCCCATCTGGCCTTGCATGCGGCGTCGCCCGCCTTCAGCTTCTCGAAAAAGGTATCCACCTTCCGGTCTTTTCCGCAGGCAAGAACAGAGGTGGAAACATAAGCCTCCAGGCACCCGTGCTTTCCGCAGGCACACTGCTTCCCGCCGTTCACGACGGTCATATGTCCGAATTCGGCGCCCCGGTTGTTCATCCCGTTATACAGAACGCCGTTGTTGATAAAGGAACCGCCGACGCCCTCGGAAACGCTCAGGAAGGCCATCGTTTCCATATCCTTTCTGCTGTGGATCTCCGCAAAACCGCCGGCATTGGCGTCGTTTTCAATAAATACTTTATGGGTGATATATTTCGTAAACGGTTCGACGGGGACGTGCTTCACCTTTAACGTCGGCGCATTGATAATGTGCGCCTTGTCTTCGTCAAGTACGCCGGGAATGGAAATGCCGACGCCCAGTATGATGCCGGGATCGATACCGCTCTTCTCAATGTAGCGCTCGATTTCTGACGCGAGGAACTTTCCATAATTTTCGCTGACCTCGAAGTCATGTTCCAGGCGGTCGCTTGGCAGCGTATTTCCCTTCAGATCGATCGCCAGGATATTGATGTGTTCCATCTTGATTTCAAGGCCGATGACCATTCTCGCATCGGGGATGATTGAAATCTTTTTTGGTTTTCTTCCGCCGCTGGATTCGAATTTACCAGCATAGCGCAGAAGTCCCTGGTTAAACAGTTCCGTCAGGTTCTGGCTGATCGTCGGCAGGCTCAGGCCGAGCGCAAGGACGAGATCCTGTTTGGATACTTTATCATTTTCGTAGATGTACCGATAAACCTTGTTTCGGTTGATCAACTTCAGATCCGTGGTTGTTGCCGTAGTTCTTTTCATTTATTTATCTTTCACTCCAGATCATTGTTATTAAGGGAAAGTTTTGTAAAATACTTTTGTAAAACAGTTAACTTATTATAGCCCTAATCTTTTTGCATGACAAGCGGTTATTTTATTTTTTTTCCATCCATGCTAGAATAAAGTATCGAAAACAAAATGGAGGTACCATATGGCCTTTGGATTTTTTAAAAAAAGCGAGGCGGCGGATATCATCTATACGGGCGGCAGGATCTATACCCAAAATCCGGAACTGCCGTGGGCGGAAGCCGTTGCATGCAAAGACGGCCTGATCCTGGCCGTAGGCGATGCTGAGGATCTGGCTGAATTTGAAGGAAAGCATACGCAGGTCGTCAATCTTGACGGGAAGTTCATGCTGCCGGGCTACATTGATACCTGCGGGCATCCCGTTACCCATTCATTCCGGGACTCCTGCCTGTTTCTTGCCGGCGGCGGTCTTGACGAGATCCTGGCTCAGATTTCCGAATATGCATCCGCAAAGGCCGAAGCGGAGATCCTGTTTGCATACGGCTATGACGAGAGCATTTTAAAGGACGTTCCGGCGGAACAGATCAGGGCCCGCCTGGATGCGATCTGTCCGGACAAGCCTGTCGTTATCCTGGGAAAAAGCGGGTTCCATTGCTTTGTCAATACGGTCGCAATGGAAATCGTAAAAACCGCCGCGGAGGAGGATGAAATCGGCAATGCGGTTACCATCTCCTACATTCTGGGTGTTCTTCAACCGCTTGACATCGATTCCATACCGGAAACCGTGCCCGAGATCATGAGGAAATATGGGGAAAGAGGTTTCACCTCGGTATTCGATTGTGGCGCGCCCGATTACTTTGCATCTCTCTACCAGAGTTTCATGGTGCACTTTTATCAGGAAAATATGCTTAGACAACGGTTTTTCGGTTCCCTGCTCATCCTCCGGGACGTGAATCCGAAGGGCGTCATGTATAAGCTTTCCCAACTGAGGACGAACTGTGTGGAGCTGAACGGATACGTCAATTTCAAAACGTTAAAGATGATCGTGGGAGGCGATGAGGAAAACCTGTCCATCTCCTCCGATGTGCTCAGAGAACTCTGCGTTGAAGCCGGCGATAAGGGCTTTGACGTCCATATCGACGCATTGGGAGAGGACGCCGTCGATTGGTCGATCGAGGCCATGGGCGCTGCAAGAACGGCCGGATATAAAAAGAACGCCCTGATCCTGGCCCACAGCGAGGTTGCCGATCCACAGACGCTGACAGACGACTGCTACCAGCTGGATATCGCCGAATCGGTCAGTACGCTCGTGACGGACGACGACTGGCTCTGCATCGAGGGTACGAGAAGCGTGGAAGAAGCCGTCGACATGCTGACGATAGACGCGGCGCTTATGTTGGGTATCGGCAACGAATACGGGTCTATTGACAAGGGCAAGCACGCGGATTTCGCTGTTTTCGAAGAAAATCCGCTGGAAGCGAAGACCCTGGATGAATTTAAAAATATCAGGGCGTCCATGACCATCCTCGACGGAGCGGTCGTATACGACGCGGAGGGAGACTAGAGCCTGTTGTTTCCCATACATGAGAATTCCCGATTCGGTGCATACTATAACAAAAACGAAGGAGGAATCTTATGTTTCGACATGAAAAGCAAATGCTGAATCCGGTCAAAATCGACAAGCCGAACCCCCAGTATGCAATCCTGCTGCAGGAACAGCTGGGCGGGGCAAACGGGGAACTGAAAGCCGCCATGCAGTATATCTCCCAAAGCTTCCGGGTTAAGGATCCCGAAATCAAAGATCTGTTTCTTGATATCGGATCAGAAGAATTATCCCATATGGAAATGGTCGCCCAGACGATCAACATGCTGAACGGCCATCAGGTCGACTATGAAAAAGTAGGCGTCGGCGAAATCGAAACCAACGTGCTATCCGGTCTGACGCCCTTCCTGATCAATTCGTCCGGACATCCTTGGAATGCGGACTATGTTTCTGTTACCGGAGACCTGTGTGCCGATCTGCTATCCAATATCGCCTCAGAACAAAGAGCGAAGGTCGTTTATGAATACCTTTACCGACAGATCAATGATAAATATGTTAAAGAAACCATTGATTTTCTGCTCAATCGGGAGGAAGCCCACAACGCCATGTTCCGGGAAGCCTTCAACAAGGTACGGGATACCGGCTCGAACAGGGATTTCGGCGTGACCAAAGATTCCAAGCTGTTTTTCGATCTGTCGACGCCCTCCGGCAGCCAGACGATCCCGAAAAACACAAACGTCAACCCGCCAAGCTTTTCGTAATGAAAATAAAACGGCTGTGAGCCTTTTCACTGCCGTTTTTTATTGCTGATACTATGGTCCTCCGCGCGATAAATGACTTCCCCATTGATGATCGTAAACAGGCATTTCGTAAAAACCTCCATGGGGTTTCCGGTAAATACGGCAATGTCTGCATCTTTTCCCACCTCAAGGCTCCCGACGCGGTGAGATACCCTGCAGATTTCCGCCGGGTTGATCGTAACGGCTTTCAGGCCTTCTTCGATGCCCAAGCCCTCCTTTGCGGCAAGTCCGGCGCAGATGGGCAGGTATTGAATTCGTGATACGGGGTGATCTGTGCAGATGGCAACTTTGACGCCTTGTTCATGGAGAACGCCGGCCGTCTTGAAGTCCATGTTCTGGACCTCGATCTTATTTCGGGACGCCAGCGTCGGTCCGATGATGGCGGGAAAGCCCGAAGCCTTGATCTCTTTTGCGATCAAATGGCCTTCCGTACAATGATCCAGCGTCATATCCAGATCGAATTCCTTTGCGACCCGGATCGCCGTCAAAATATCGTCCGCCCTGTGGACATGGGCTTTCAACGGAATTTGTTTTCTCAAAACGGGAAGCCAGCTTTCGACTTTAAAGTCCGCCTCGTATGCTTCCCCGCTTTTCTCCGCCTTCTCTTTGTTCTTCAGATATTGCTTCGCATTGAAGATCTCTTCCCGGAGCATGCCGACCATGGTCATTCGCGTTGAAGGGATCGTTCCGAGTTCATTATAGTTCCCCTTGGGATTTTCTCCAAAGGCTACCTTCATGGCAGCCGGCTCAAGCACGACCATATCGTCGATACAGCGTCCGTCGGCTTTGATGAATGCGAATTGTCCTCCTACGACATTGGAGCTTCCGGGGCCGATCATCATGGAGGTGATCCCCGAGCTGATGGCGTTGTGAAACGCGGAGTCCATCGGATTGATGGCGTCCAGGCCCCGGATATACGGAGTGATCGGGTCCTTCATTTCATTGCAGTCGTCGCCTTCAAAGCCCTTTTTTTCTTCGGTGATCCCGATGTGGCAGTGGGATTCGATCAGGCCGGGCATGACCCAGCAATCCGTCGCGTCGATGGATTCAGAGATTTCCTCGGATGCGACGTCGATTTCACGCCCGATCTTCAGGATTTTCCCGTCTTTGATCAGCAGATTGCCCGGTTCGTAGGTTGTGCCGGTCATGGTAAGTATTTTTCCGTTTTTAATCAGTATCATTTCGCATTTCCTTTTTAATATAAAAAAAGTGGCTACGCCACTTCCGCCAGGGAACCCAACGATAAAAAAACAAGAAGTAGTGATTACTACCTCATGTTTTTCAGAGTTTTTGAAATAATAACGATACCGACGGTTGTTCCCTTTTTTATTTATCGGTTGTTATCATTCCGGCTGTTTCTCAAGTCCCTGTTCTGGTTGTTGCGCAGGTCTCTGTTGTCCTGGGCATTGCGCAGATCTCGGTTGTCCTGAGTGTTGCGCAGGTCCCTGTTGTCCTGGGTATTTTTAAAGTTTCTGTTGTCCTGAGCGTTACGCAGATCTCTGTTTTGAGAATTGTCCAGGTTGTCAAAGTTGCTTCTGTTGTCCACTACTTTCACCTCCGGTATTAGTATGAACATATCCAATCAATTTATTCATAATTCTTTCTGACTTATCCGCTTCCTTTTGGTTAAACTAAAAGAATAATAATTTAACATAAAAGAATTTTTTAGGAGGCGAAATAATGGCTGAAAACAAATACAAGGAATTTCACATGAGAATTCCCGTCGAAAACCATGCGACCGCCGCATGGGCTGACATGGCAAACCTGAAGGAGGTTTCCCAGGTCATCATGCCGGGCGAGCCGCAAGTGATGGAGGCTAAGGAGTATGTCGATGAAAACCATAAATAAACTGGTTTTCAAATCATCCGGCAAGGTATCAATGCCGCGGCCGGATTCACGCCCGGAGCGAGCCCGGCCGGGGCGCAGCCTTCTTTATTGAATTACCTGCCGAGCCGGAGCATTAAAAGATCTGCTGCTCCGACAGCAGCTTTCTTCTCCTGTTTCTGATGAAAGATTCCTGCTCGCTCACCTCAAAGAGCAGCTCCGCTCGCTCCGGATATACGTTTTTCAGCTGGGAGTAGCGAATCTCCCCCTGGAGGAATTCTTTGTAATCTCCCGTCGGATCCTTGGAATCCAACGTCAGCGGATTTTTTCCTTCCTTTCTGAGGTCCGGATTGAACCGATACAGCTGCCAGTAACCGCATTCCACAGCCTTCTTCTCCTCTGCGAGACTGGTTCCCATTCCCGATTTGATCCCATGACTCACGCACGGAGAATAGGCGATGATCAGGGACGGCCCCTGATACCGCTCCGCCTCGACGAGCGCTTTGATGGTCTGGTTCATATCCGCTCCCATGGCGATTTGCGCCACATAGACGTTACCGTAGGTCATCGCCATCAATCCTAAATCTTTTTTTTTCGTGCTTTTTCCGGCCGCCGCCAGCTTGGCCACCGCGCCCGTAGGCGTGGATTTGGAGGATTGACCGCCGGTATTGGAATAGATCTCCGTATCCATGACAAAGAGGTTGATATCATCGCCCATGGCGATCACGTGATCCAGTCCGCCGTACCCGATGTCATAAGACCAGCCGTCCCCTCCGATCGCCCACACGGAAGGCTTCACAAGATAATCCCGCAATCTGAGTATTTCAGCCGTTATGGAATGCTTCTCCATTTCATGTTCGCAGGTAAGAATCGTTTTCGCCGCCTTTTCCGACGCTTCGCCGTCATGCATATGCTCGATCCAGGCCTGGAAGCTTTCTTTGAGAAAGACGGACAGCTCCGTTTCCTCTATCGCCTGCCGCATCAGCTCCGCCAGTTTTCTTCTGATCTGCCCGGAGCCGAGGGCAAGTCCGTATCCGAATTCCGCCGCGTCCTCAAATAACGGATTGATCCATGCCGGACCGCGTCCCTCTTCATCGGTGGTATAAGCGATGGACGGAGCGTAGGCGCCCCAGATGGAGGAGCAGCCTGTTGCGTTGGAGATGATCATTCTCCTGCCGAACAGCTGGGTCAGCAGCCGGATATACGGCGTTTCGCCGCAGCCCGGACAGGCTCCGTTGAATTCCAGCAGCGGTCTTACAAACTGGCTTCCGATCACCGTTCTCGTATCCGTCAGCTGGCTTTTGTCAGTAACAGTCATGGCAAATTCCCAGTTTTCCGCTTCCATTTCGATTTCCTGGTCGGCCGGTTTCATGATCAGCGCTTTTCCTTTTGCCGGGCAGATGTCCGCACAGTTGGAACAGCCGGTGCAGTCCAGCGGAGATACCTGGATCCGGTACTGCAGGTGACCCAGGTTTTTTCCGACAGCGTCCTTCGTCTTGAAGCTATCCGGCTTCCGCTCCGCTTCCTCCTCGTTCAGAAGGAACGGACGGATGGTGGCGTGAGGACAGATATATGCGCACCGGTTGCACTGGATGCATTTGTCGATCTGCCATTCCGGTATCATGGGAGCGATCCCGCGCTTTTCGTACGCCGTCGTCCCAAGGGGATAGGTGCCGTCCTCCATCCCGGCAAACGCGCTGACTGGCAGCTCGTCGCCTTCATGTCTTGCCATCGGCCGCTGCAGCCGCTTTACAAAATCCGGTTCGTCCTTTTCCTCCGAATCATCCTCATCCGGAGCATTTTTCCAGGAATCGGGGATTTCAATGAGTTTTAAGGCTGCGATGGCATGATCCACCGCATCGGTATTCTTTCTGACGATATCCTGCCCTTTTTTGCCATACATCTTTTCAATGGATTTTTTCAGATATCCCAATGCTTCCTCAACGGGGATGATCCCGGCCAGTTTGAAGAACACCGCCTGCATGATCATATTGATACGGTTTCCGAGGCCGAGCTCGGAAGCGATTTTCATGGCGTCGATGGTGTAGAATTTGATCCTCTTTTCTGCAAGATACCTGCGGATGCAGGCAGGGATCCTCTCCTCAAGCTCTTCGGCCCCCCAGGTGCAGTTGAGTACAAACGTCCCGTTTTCCTTCAGTCCTTTCAACAGATCATACTGGTAAAGAAACGACTGATTGTGGCAGGCGATATAATCCGCATTGTAAACGAGATACGACGAACGGATGGCATGCTCTCCGAACCGCAGGTGGGAGACGGTCGTTCCGCCCGATTTTTTGCTGTCGTAGGAAAAATAGGCCTGTATGTTGAGATTCGTGTTATCGCCGATGATTTTGGCGGCCGCCTTGTTGGCTCCGACAGTGCCGTCCGAACCCAGGCCGTAAATTTTGCAGCTGATGGTTCCCGCCGGAACCGTGTCCACAATATCCTCTTCCGGAAGCGACGTATTGTTCACATCGTCCACGATCCCGATGGTGAATCCGTCCTTCGGCTGCTTTTCCTTCAAATTCCGGAAAACGGCAAGAATCTGTGACGGTCTCGTGTCCTTGGAGGAAAGGCCGTATCTCCCGCCTACGATTAAAACCGATTCGAAATCAGAATATTCGTTATCGCCGGGGTCAAAGGTCCTGATATAACTGTGGTTGCTTTTCAAGGCTTTGACTACGTCGAGGTAAAGAGGCTCTCCGGGAGCGCCGGGCTCTTTGGTCCGGTCCAGCACCGCGATCCTTCTGACGGTTTTCGGCAGGGCCTGGATGAAATGCTTTTCAGAGAAGGGCCGGTACAGCCGAACCTTGATCAACCCGACCTTTTCCCCTTTTCCCGTCAGATAGTCAATCGTCTCGTGAATGGTATCACAGACGGATCCCATGGCAACGACCACATGTTCCGCATCGGCGGCGCCGTAATAGTCGAAGAGACGGTAGCTGCGGCCGGTCAGTTCGGAAAGCCGGTCCATATACTCCTGCACGATGTCCGGGACAGCCGCATAAAAACGGTTGGCGCTTTCCCGCTGCTGGAAATAGATATCCGGGTTCTGGGTCGTTCCTCGGGCTACGGGACGCTGCGGGTTCAAAGACCGGTTCCGGAATGCTTCCACCGCTTCAAAATCGATCATTTTATTAATATCTTCATAGGTGATCACGCCGATTTTCTGATACTCATGGGACGTTCTGAAGCCGTCAAAAAAATGGATAAACGGCACTCTCGATTTTGTTGCGGAAAGATGGGTGATCACGCCCAGATCCATAACCTCCTGAACGTTGGAGGACGCCAGCAGCGCCGCTCCCGTCTGGCGGCACGCCATGACGTCCTGATGATCTCCGTATATGGAAAGAGCGTGAGTCGCAATGGCTCTGGCCGTAACGTGAATCACTCCCGGAAGCAGTTCCCCCGCCATTTTATATAAGCTCGGTATCATTAACAGCAGCCCCTGGGAAGCGGTGTATGTGGATGCAAGCGCTCCCGACTGGAGCGCACCCCTCATTGCGGCTGCGGCGCCTGCCTCCGACTGCATTTCCACAACTTTTACCGGCTGTCCGAAAATGTTTTTCATCCCGTTGGCCGACCATTCATCAACCCCCTCCGCCATGGCTGTTGAAGGCGTTATGGGGAAAATGGACGCCACTTCCGTCATGGAATAGGCTGCATAGGCCGCCGCCTGGTTCCCGTCCATAGTTTCCTGTCTGTTCATTCTGTTTCTCCTTTTTTTTTGATTCTTAAGGCTTCTCTTCTCTTTGATTCCGATACTCCCGGGTTATTTTTTCCAGCGAAAACGGGAAATATACCAGATTTTAATAAGAAAAGAGCGGACCGAAGTCCGCTCAATCGGAGTTTAAGCCAATAAGAAAATTAAAATTTATTTAACGCTATGAATTTCTTCTGTTTCGTTTTTTTCGATCAGCCAGGCGACCGCGATCAAGGCAAAGGCGATCAGGGTATAGGCGGCGCGGTTCATCAGGATCCCGCCCAGCGAAGCGTGATAGACTTCATACTCCCCTACGACGCCATGCCGGAGTATCAGGTTAGCGCCGTATTTGATACCGGTGAGGCCGTTTTCGCTCCAGGGCATGGCCGACCATAGCCAGACCGCGAACGGTATGACAAGTCCAATCGGCCTGTTTGTCAAGACAGCAGAAAATATCCCGGCTGCAGCGGCAAAGATTACCGCAGGAAGCAGCCAGACGAAGGCGTACGCGAAAAAGGCAAAGTAGTCGATCGACAGACCCAACGGCCGTACTCCCGAAGACAACTCGGCGGTGGCTGCGACAGCCAGCACGACGATGGGGAGAAAAGAGACAAAGGAAACAGAAGAAAAGCGGATCCAGTGCGGTTCCGCTTCCGCCCTGACCGGAAAATACTCCGGCACGGCCTGCCTTCTTCTCCGGAGAACACTCGCTGTGGCGGCCCAGGCGATCAAGGCCGGTCCGATCCCCGCAGCGAGGCCCATATTATCGCAGAACAGCCTTGCATAGGCGCCCGATACTTTGTCTTTGTAGATCATGGTATCATATCTTGCCAGCGCCGCTTCATACGTGAGCGGTTCTGCTCCGTACTGTGAAAAATTCATATATGCGACCGGCCTTCCGCCTATGATTTTTCTTATTTCAGCGATCCCTTTTTTAAACTGTTGATAGGTCTGATTCTCATTGACAGGCATGTAGTTTTCATACTCATACAGCCGTGCGACAGACCGATCCGGAATGAATTCGTTTCTGAGCTGTTTATGATATTCCTGCCTGAGGTATTCTTTGGCCTGCTTTTCGCTCATATTGCGCTCGTCAAGGATCTTTTTCAAATCCATCCTGTAAATATCGGCGTCCAGTTCGTAATAAGACATCCCCGTAATTCTTTCAAAGACGGCGAGCATTCTCTGCCGATCTTCGAATTTCAGGCTTTTATGGGTCAGAAAAAACCTGAGTCTGTATGTATCGTAGCGATTGTTTGCAATATCCCGATACAGCCGGTACGTCATGTTCCGCCGGACTTGCTCCGGGACTTCTGCGTATGTGGAACCATAGCCTTCCATTCCCGGAACCGGTTTGACAAGCAGATTGTTATTCGTTCCTCCCCATCTGGTTTCCTCAAACAGGATCCCCTTCTGCGCCTGTACAAGGTCCTCTTTGACGTCATCCCGGTACTGGGCAAAATACATGCCGGCAAGCACTGCGCAAAGAATCAGAAACAGAATGCTCCGTGCCGTGATCCCGCATTCTTTCCGAAATTGTTCGAACATGTTTCTTCTCCCTCGTTCAGACAAAAATTGACTCCTCATCGTTCCTATCCATAAAATAGCATTTTCGTCGAAGGAAGGCAAATAAAAAAGCGCCTATATGATAAGATATAGGCGCGGATCTATCTAAAGGCGGGTGCTCTCTGAGAATGATCGCAACCGCATCAGTACCGATCAAAATCTGTGACGGCAGTGGTCGTGATCCATGATGCCTCTGAATCGGTCAGGGCAGCAGTCGTGATCCATGATGCCTCTGAATCGGTCACGGCAGCAGTCGTGATCCATAATGCCTCTGATCCGGTCACGGCAGCGGTCGTGGTCCATGATGCCTCTGATCCGATCACGGCAGTGGTCGTGATCCATGATACCTCTGACTTCATCAAAGCGTCTTCGGTCTCTATGACACACTATAAAAACCTCCCTTCGATATTTCATAATATTGAAGAGAGGCCGAATTTGTTACACCCGCTACTGCTTCTCCGCCGCTTTCAGAAGCTCCTCCGCATCATTGGATTTTACATGGGCAAAATCCTTTCTCATCATCTTTAAAACAAGTTTTTCCTGACCGATCTCTTCGGCTGTACGGATGCCCATCTTTCTCATGAGCGGAGCGCTCGGACACCATCCAAGCAAAGCGTGCTGCAGAAGAAATGTCGCCGTAATCAGCGTGATAAACGACCAGCATTTGCTTTTCGCGATCCCGAAAAGAGAGCATCCCATAATGCACAATGCCGCTTTCGCTTCTACGAACCGCTCCGTATCCCATTCTGAATTGAGCGACCTGATTCGCCTTGTGAGCTCCTCTTCCTCTGCGTCTTCCAGACAGGAAAGATTCTCGAGCGTGCTGCGCCGGATCTCTTCATTGACGGCCGGATTGGTATACGCCGCCACGCGATGTGTGGTGGGCGGTAAAACATTTTTCATCCAAATCATAAGCTTCCTCTCCTTTTTCTAAGCTTATTATGGCTCGTCCAAAGATCCTTATTCCCGGCAAAATAAAAAATCGTCGATCAACGTCGCTGTTCGGATCGTCAATCAACGATATGAACTGATGTTTTTGCCTATGCTTCATTTTTTGCCAGCAGGGCCGCTCCGATCATACCCGCGGTATTTCCAAGCTGTGCAGGAACGATTTCGTGATATATTTTGAAGAAGGATTTCTCCCTGACCAGTTCTCTGACCGGTTTGAAAAGGAACTCTCCGGCAAGGCTGACGCCGCCGCCGAGCGCGACCACCTCAGGATCCAGCAGCGCAGTCACAGAGGTGATCGCCGAGCTGAGCGAATCTACATAGGAATAAAAAATATCCATCGCGATAGCGTCTCCTTCTTTTGCGCTGTCAATCACAATTTTTGCGGTGACGTTATCCATGTTCCCCTCCGCCTTCTCATAGATCAGGCTGACAGGATATTCCACAATGGCCTTTCTCCCCTGCTGAATGAGCCAGGTCGCCGTGCAGAGCGATTCGATGCAGCCTTTGTTTCCGCAGGTGCAGATCGGTCCGCCGTGCTGGATGATCATATGTCCGAGCTCGATCCCGTGTCCCAGTCCGCCCTTGAACATTTTCCCACCGAGGATGACCCCGCCGCCGACGCCCGTTCCGAGGGTTAAAAGCACCGCGGTTTTCTTTCCGCGAAAGGCGCCTGCATGCAGCTCCGCCAGGGCCGCTGCGTCCGCGTCATTGGCAAGATAAACCGGAATTCCTGAAAAATGCTTGTGCATCTCTTCGACCATCGGCACATTGTGAAAGCCAAGGTTATGCGCGTTGATGATGACCGTTCCGTCGGTGTTGATGGAACCTGCCGTTGCGATCCCGATCGATTTGAAATCAGTCACCGGCACCTTCACTTCTTCAGCAAGCTCCATAACCTGCTCCGCCATGAGGGCCGCAATTGTTTCATACGTCTCGCCCTTCGGGAATGCTGCGTTTCTGCTCGCGACGATTTCCAGACTGTCATGGACTACGGCAACCTTCAGGTTGGTCCCGCCCACATCAAAACCTATCTGATACATATCGATTCTCCTGTGATTATTTCTTCCATGTCCGGATCCTATCCATTGACTGAATTATACTCCATATTCTGCGGTTGTGTACAGGAAAATTATCCTGGCCGATCCGGCCCGGAGAAGTCGAATTTTTACATTTTTTGTCGAAAAATAGCTAAAAGATTCGGCGCTGCTCTGCTTTTCTTTCATGTATAATGAATACGACGAAAGCATCTTACCTGTTTTTCCCAGGATCGCAATAATTCTTTTACGAATAATCCATAGTGCAAAGAGAATAGACAATTGTCACGGAATCTCGGAAACTTATTATAATTTGTTCCGAAGGAAATCCTGAAAATGATTGTCTATTCTCTTTTTTGCACGGGACAACGATCTAAAACTCCCTTTTGGCAATAAAATTATAAATCGTAGTAATATCCAAACTCCGCCGGATTCGGGATCTTATTGATATGAGAAGCTTCCTCCCGCTTCTTTTTGATCCAGATCTCGATCAGTTTGCTGGAGAAGACATTGCCTTCCATCAGGAATTGATGGTCCTTTTCCAACGCATCCAGCGCCTGCTCCAATGTGGTCGGAAGCCCTTTGATCTTTTTTTGTTTTGCGGGTGAAAGGTGATAAAGGTTGATGTCGTACGGACCGTAACCCTCTTTTTCCGGATCTATGTTGTTTTTGATTCCGTCCAATCCCGCCATCAGGATTGCCGCATAGGCGAAATACGGATTGCAGGTACCGTCCGGATTTCTGATCTCAAACCGTTTTTCCTCCGGCGCCCTGGCGTAATCGGGTATCCTGATGACCGCGCTCCGGTTCGCGGTGGCATAACAGATGCTGACCGGGGCTTCGTATCCGGGAACCAGCCTTTTATACGAATTCGTACTCGGATTGGTGAATGCGCAGAGCGCCGCCGCATGTTTCAGCACGCCGCCGATAAAGTATAAGGCGGTCTTGCTGAGCTTGGAATATCCGTTTTCATCGAAGAAAATCGGTTTTCCTTTTTTAAACATGTGCAGATGCACATGCATGCCGCTTCCCGCCTCGTCATAGAGCGGCTTCGGCATGAAGGTTGCCGTTTTATTTTCTTTGAATGCCGCATTTTTCACGACATATTTCACGATCATCGTTTTATCGGCCATTTCACAGAGTCCTCCGAAGTTGACCTCGATCTCAAGCTGGCCCGGCCCGCCGACCTCGTGATGGTGGTATTTGATGCCCACGCCCCTTTCTTCCAGGAGCATGCACATCCTGCTTCTTAAATCATAAGTAACGTCCATGGGAGGCGTCGTATGATAGCCGCCCTTCCGAGGAACCTTGTAACCCAAATTATGTTCCGAACCTCCGCTGTTCCATTCCGCCTGTTCCGCATCGATGGAATAGCAGGAGATATTTGGCTTCACATCATAGTTTACGTGGTCGAAAACATAGAATTCGAATTCCGGTCCGATTCTGATTTCATCTGCGATCCCGGTAGATCTCATGTAAGCTTCCGCATGGACCGCGACTGCCCGCGGGTCCTGATCGAATCTTCTGTGGGGATTTCCGATGACATAGACGTCTCCGATCATGGATAAGGTCGGGACATCTACGAAGGTATCATAGGCCGCAGTTTTAATATCCGGTATAAATACCATGTCGCTTTTCTCGACCGGCGCGAAGCCATAATTTGAACCGTCAAAACCGATGCCGTCTTTCAGGGTTTTTTCCTTGAATCTATCTGCCGGAATCGTAAGATGCCTCCAGCGTCCGATTAAGTCAACCATCTTGAAATCGATCATCTTGATGTCCTGCTCCCGGCAGAAAGATTTCAGCTCCTCAAAGGTGTTAAACATTGATTCCCTCCTGTGATATTATTAGAATTTTTATGATTATCGATATCAATCCCAAAGCTTTTTCGGATATAACACCTTGTCCTTCATTGACTGAAGGGCGTTCACCACCGATTCCCTGTCCTCCTTGTACGTAACGCCGAACCATTTGTCCTTCGACGGCAGGATTTTGATTTTCGC
>Ga0116191_1001196_pt1 | contig 21298 bp, 21 predicted proteins | sample AD_UKC111_MetaG_FD_89897 | JGI IMG/M metagenome (GOLD analysis project Ga0116191, IMG submission 89897) | Active sludge microbial communities of municipal wastewater-treating anaerobic digesters from Hong Kong - AD_UKC111_MetaG | ecosystem: Engineered > Bioreactor > Anaerobic > Digestate... | reverse complement strand
TCTTACTCGCTGCTGAGGAGCAACATTCCCTGCTTCACCGTAACCTGCGTCATTATCATCTTCATCATAATCATCCTCATCATCATTGGAGTAACCATTAGCATTTCCTTGTGGTTGTCCATAATCATCGGAACCTGCTTGAGTATTATCATCATCACCCTCATCATAATTAGAAGCATTATCGGAACCTGCTTGATTATTATCGGTATCCTCCTCATCATAATTAGCACCGTTATCTGAATTTGTCTGATTAGTCATTTCTTCTTCGTCATCATCATCAGGATCATTATAATTGGTGTTATTATTGCCTGTAGGAAGTGGATTTTCTTGATAAGAAGGTTGATTACCTGTTTGATTTCCTCCATTAGATCCAGTGTTGGCAAATCTTCTTCCATAGTTTGATGCTACATTACTCAGACTGTTTCCCCATTTTGAGAGTCTATTTCCTATTCCCATTCCTGCTTTGGATATTCCACGTCCCATGGCCTTTCCCATTCTGGTATCCATAAAGCCCTCATCGATATATCCATAATTATTGGAATATCGTCTACTATTCATAACCTCTCTATTGATACACTCATCAATAATTCGGTCTAAACTTCTTCTTCTCATTTTTGTTTACTTTTTTATTATAAATAGATAATATATCTATAAAAATTGATATTTTTAAGGTATGAAATTCGTTAATTACACGAAACAAATACCGTATACGCATGTATTTAGCTTATCCTCGCATTCTTTGACAAGATATCGTCAAGATTGTATTCATTCATTCTTTTTACCGTCTCATCATTACATGGAGGGAGTCCAGCCCAAGGGTGAACATGATTGGATATTGCAGAACGCATATCTTTAAGAACCTCCACCAACTTATCTCCATACGGAATCTGATGCAGTTTCTGCATAATCTTGTCAAAATCCTCATCTTTAATCATGCTTTCATTATCATACTTTTCAAATGAGGCATCTTTTTGTTTCTTTGACATAAATGCGAACTTATCAGCAGCAATAACAGCCACACTATCAGCACCATTATCTGTATTTTCAACAGTGTCTGGAATTAGTCCATCTTTTTTCCTAAGCATAATGAACGAAGCCTTGTCATTATCAAAAGCCACATTCCCGATTAAGGATTTATTATCCATATTGTCCATGGCTTTTCTTGCTCCAGCCCTCAATGTAACCGTACCATTACCCATTGACAAGTCTTCCGAATCTCTTCCTACCAATGAAACATTATCTTCTGGAGGAAAAGCTCCTTTGGTTATTCCATCTTCCTTTTTGATGGATTCAAGAGGTTGCAGGATTTTATCCTTGAATAAAGATAAAGAAGATTCATATTGTGCATTCTGTAAAAATTGAGGTTGACTTACAATTGGGCCGACATAAAACCTATCGCTTCTTCTATCATTCAGTTTTGATAGAAAAACCATAACCGCCTCTCCAACTTTTGGTCTAACCTGAAACATCTTTGGAAGCAAAGGAAAGGCATAAGGTATATTGTTAGCCAAATCACCAGAAATAAAAGCTTTAATTCTCATTCCATCGGACTCGTCATCAACACTAATGACTTTACCGATAAAACACATGATTGGATTTTGATTATCATGTAATATTGGCATATTTTATTTAATTTAATTTAATTATATTATTATTTCAGCAATCCTTTAAAATCAACAGGGAGCATATTGTTTCCAACTACCGTCACAGGACCTCCTGCATTGGCTCCCGTTGCCTGTATGGTTATATCGCCTATTCCAAGTCTGCCCTGCATGACCGCATCTTCATTTATTGCCCTGTAATTTTCCTCAAACAAAGAATGAACAAAATTAACCGTCATATTTTCCTGACCGTCTGGAAGTGTCCCAGTCGGAAATCCAAGAACCTTTAATTTGCTTACTGTAATTGAGGTACTTACAGAAACGGACAATCCAGGTCTTTTTGCCAAAGAACAAAGCATAAAAATACCAGGAATATTCATTGCTTTCGGTCTTGCGCTATTCAATGCCGATTTAATCTTATTTACTATATTTTCTATTGTTGTGGCCATATTAATAAATATTTATATCTTGTTATTCTGGACATGAATCATCAACAGGAGTGTTGGTGTTGTCTATATCAGCATAATTGACATCTCCTATTTGAACATTCAACGTTCTTCTATGCATCCAGTCACCAGTACAATCAAGTTTCATAAGTTCTATCAAACGTCTGTATTTGGCTGTATATTCCTGCAACAATATGCTGCTCCATAAATCAATTATAACTTTCAACTTTTCCATGACAAAAGCCAATACTTCTTCAAGAACCATCTCGTATATTTTCTGTACAAGTCCAAGTATGATATTCTGTATTGCTTTCAAAAAGGATTCTACCGAGCTATAATCGGAATGGTCTCCCATAAGAGCCTTATTTACAGACAGAAGCATGACTATTTTAGGTGTTATGATTGAATATACCAAAGCGGCAACAAGGTTGTTTATCAAATTCTCAACAAATTCAAGAGAAGCCGTAGGATTTACCTCATCCGCCTGATCTGTACCTATTTCTGTAACAGATACATTAGCCTGTGTCAGTGCACGGGACAACACATCAACCCTTTCATTTAGAGTGGCATTATCGTCATATTCATCAAGAATATCTTTTACTCCACTGAAATCAACATTAACATTACCGTAATCAGAACCATTAAATTTATATCCATTTTTTCGTTTTGTTTCCGCATCATTCAACATTGATTCATATTTGGTATTGCTGAATGAATAGAAGCAATCACTCGCAACGCTTGAATCCGCATCACACATGCTTTTTATTATGGAAATTATTTTTTGTCTGTCCATATATTGTTTGGTGGTGAGATTTAATGAATAAGAAGCCCCCAGATTGAATGTCAAATCAAACGCAGTAGAAAGTATGTTTTTGGCATCAAAAAGCTGCATTCCCATCACATAATCATAATTGAACTGATAAATTGTCAATCCCGTATAACATTCATACAGACATTCCTGTATTCTATGTCCATCGTTCATTTTCAAAAAATAAGATCCGTCTTTTGTAAAGTATAACCACCCTATGTAATTGGATGCCACATCCGCTTCCGATGCAATTCCATTAGCATAGTCTTTAAATGTTTTATAATCAAGAATTCTATATCTCAATTCATATATTGGATTTTCTGTAGATGCTGTACTCGTGTTTATGATATCATAATTTGTCTTTATACTTCCTGATGGAGATGTTGGGTCCTGAATCTGTGAGTTGATATCCGTAGGTGACCATGTGGAACCAGAATCGTCACAATAATTATAATTGGTATTTGCCGTATAGGTAGGATCAACCAAGCATGAAAAATTGCCATTCTTATCTGGTTTTCCCTTGGCGTTAAACAATATTTTCTTTGTATCAAGCGGATTTTCTGGGAATCTCTTATCAACGCAAGGATAATGAATAAACGGTTTAGGCAGTATCTTGAAATTCAGCTTGCTGTTATTTTTAACCGCATGTGTTCCCATTGAAACGGATGATTCCGTAAATGCATAATTTCTTGATAGATTATTGGTTATTCCATAGTATTCAAGTTTCAATATTCCTTTTTCCTTGTTGTATTCACGGGCATGACTGTTACTGTTTGCTCCTGTTTTTTCCAATTCAATCGCCTCTGCTGGAGTTGCTGTACTTTTGGCATATACATTTTCCGTTGATTGTGAGAATTGTGGTTTAAGATCATTCCCTGCATAACAGAAACTGTCTATATGCCAGATAGAACCTTTATAATCATCAGTGGCAGGGAAAAATCTTGCATATTTAGTGTTTCCGCTTTCGTCTGCAAGCGTTTCAGTACAAAGCAATATACTTGAACCATTATGATATTTATAAGCTGTTCCTGGGGCTACATTCTTTAATATTTCCCCGTCATTGGTATTCTTGATATAGAAATAGCTCAACAAATTAAAACTTTGGTCCGAATCCGATGTTATATCCTTATACTTTTTACCTTCTGCTTCGTAGCAACATATATAATTGGAGTTTGTAAATAATGAAAATGATTTTTCTTTTGCGGTTGCGGTATCGTTTTTGGTATCATAATATTGGTAAGCAGAATAGTAAACAGCCTTGTTCATTGTGTACCATATAAAAGCGTCAAAATCATTGCTTCTGCATAAATCGTATGGAGTGGTATGCTCATTGATTCCAAAATACATCAGATTGCCCTTTTTTCCAGAATCGAAAGGACTTACATCCAGCTTATCACAAAAATCAAGGCTTGTTACGCTGAAATCAAGTCCTTTCCCAAAATGCACATTATCCAATTCTATGACTTTTGAATTCACCCAGTCGGATTGGACTTTGGTGTTGAAATATTGTACCCGATACAATGTATAGTTGGAATCATAGTAAAATTCCCTCATATCGTCTGGTATGATAGGATCGCTTCCGCAGCTGATGCTTGTTTTTATATTGGCTAAAAGATAAGCCTTTACGGCTGCTTCAAACGCAGGCAACGAATTGGTAAGAATCTTCAATATCAATGATTGCAGTCCTTCTGTATTGCCAGCTATTGATTTGTATAAATCAAATAGATAGCGCAGTGAACTATTATTGGTATAATGAAGAGACAATGAAGTGTTTTCATAGGTTGCCTTTAGCTTTTCTATCATTGATAAAAAAGCGTCTATCATTCCTATCGTTTCTTCTTTCTTTTCGTATATTGTCTGCATTTGTTTTTATATTAATAAAGTCTTTCTTTCTTTGGTGTTTCTTTTGGAGAGTTTCTGAGTAATTCATTCAGCGAATTAACGTCTACATTGAAAGCGTTTTCTCCTTCTATCTCATCAAAAGCTCTTTTTGAATTTCCATTTTCTTTTATGACTTCTGCCATCAGTTTGGCTATTTCTATTCTTCTTGACAATGCCCTGTCCTTGTCTGTCATAAAATCGTGCAAAGCCTTTGAGTACTTTGCCTTTCCATCCATAAGTTCTTCTTTTAAGTCTGTGGATGCGGTCAATTTGTTCATTTCCTGTTGCGCACTATTAATCTGTTCGGTTGTGATATCATACGATTCCTGCAACAGATTCTGCAGATTGGATAATGAATTCAACTCAATTCTATAATCAACTTTTTTGCCCATATTTTTAGTGTTTATATTCTATTGATAATTAGTCATTTTTTAACATTTTTTTCTTTATTTCAACATAAACATCCTTGTATTTTTTGAGATTTTTTCTTACTTCTTTTGTGTCCATAAGAGTATTCTCTTTCAAGAAAAACAATACCGTTGCCTTGTTGAACTTATTTGATCCCATATTGCTGCTAAAAATATCATCCCAATGTTCAAGTAGGAATATCAGGCTACTCCCAATCTTGTATTCATCCATATTCAAGCCAAATTTCTTTTTGTTGTCAAGCATAAACTGAATTTTTTTCTTGGTATTGATGATAAGATCGTCAAAAAAAGAATTTTCTCCAAGAAAATCGGTTTCCTCCGTAAGATTTTCATCATTCTCATAAACATCCTGATTGCTTTCAAAAGATGTATATTTCTTTTCTTCTTCTTTGAATTTTTTTATCTTGAATATAAGATGATTTTTACATATTGTTCCAAGATACGAATAAGCCTTGTGTCCTCTTTCTGGATTGAATTTTTCAATCTGTACCATAAGAAAGCTCAAACAATCAGTGAATGTCAAATCATATTCTTCGTCTGGAATATAGAGTCTGTATCTTCGGATAATTGACTCTACCATTTTTGTAAGTGCTGGATGTAAGATTTCACTATAAATCTTATTTTTCTCCTCAAATGTATCTGCCTTATTGTAATCAGACACGGCTTTTTCTTCTCTTTCATAGAAGTAGCCATTTTGTTTCTTTTTTCTTGGCATATTTTTAAATAAAAAAAAGAATTGATGTCATATTTTCACAAACATGGCATAACAATTCTTTTTATTCAGGACTTTTCAATCCTTATTGTTATACACAAAAGCGTCATCGTTATTTGTGTAATTGTTCTTTGCTACATCCAGCCAGAACTTGTTTTCCTTTTCGCTTACGGTTTTAACATAAGTATCAAATAATGAGTTTTCACGTTGCAGATAATGATGATATGCCACTTTAGGATATACGAAGAAATTGACATTATGACTTGTATATCTCAGCATAAGCTCATACCAGAAATAAACCTTTATTGAGCTTTTAAGTCCACCAAGTCTATTCCATACTTCCTTGCTGAATACCGCACCAGTTAAATTAAATACAAACACATCCGAAAGACTGTCTTTGTCTATACACCCAATCTCCTTTGAAAAAGATGGAGTTAATGGAAGCTCATTAATAAATCCCTCAAACTTATCTCCTTTACTGTTAAACAAATAGGTAAGCGGAATAAATACAGAATAATCTTTTTTAGCATTCATATAAGAATAGATATTCTGTTTAAACACTTGTGGATTTATCACATCATCCATTTCAAGTATCATAAAATAATCAGAAGAACTATCAAGATGCTCCACTCCAAAATTCACCATGGAACAGAAATCTGTCTTTTCATCATTCTTTATGGCATAAGTGATATTCTTGTTGAACGCATTTTTAATAGTGAGAAGCTCATCATTTATTTTATTTGTTGCAGATACAACCAGAATATTACAATCGGTAGCTATTGCAGATTCAAGACTTCTTTCATATAATGGTTTTACGGTATCATTCATTTCATGAACAGGAATGATGATGCTTATGTTTTGTTTTGATGCTATTTTTTTACTTGTTCTCATTTTTATTTACAATTTGGTTTTTAATTTCTAACAATGTCTTTTTATGATCATCAAATATCTTGTTCACATAATCATAAATTTCCTTTGTGGTTCTACCTTTGTCATTATATGAATTCCATGCATCATATTGGGCTTTGCCTATTTCTGACGGAATATTATCAGTAATCCAATCCTTAATGACATTAGCCAATGCAATTGGAGCTTCTTTCAGGTTCGAGAACCAATATCCGCATTTTTTGACATTCAAAGAACCGTTCTCTTTCTTTTCAACAAGCCATTCTGGCAATATATCTGGAACTTTTCCTATCACAATAGCACCTGCGTTCATGGCCTGTAACGGTGTCAATGCAAAATTGTCATCGTCATCAATCCACAAAGTAAATGCTGCTTTTTTCAGACTGTCTATAAACTCATTTTGAGGGAGATTTCTAAGTTCTCTAAATGTAATCCACTTAAACATAGGGTATTTCCAATAAAAAGGTTTGATAACCCTGTGCATATCCTCTTCGTTCTTTGATACTACATTAACCAGACACTCTGGGAGTTCTTCGGTTTTGGATGATAAGTCATCAAGATAAGGATCAATAACCGTAGTGGAAACATACGGGAACAAATCCTTTATAAGGTCTGCATTTGTTTGTGTAGGGACTATCGCTTTGATAATTCCATAATCTCCCCACTGGTCCCCCAAAGGCATTGATTCAGCAATGAAATTATAATTTTGTGCAATTACAATTCTTTCGCATGGAAATTTTCTTGTCTCTTTCATGACAGAAGCGAACAGTTCTGGAATAAACAGAATATCGGATGATTTCACATTGATATTTGTGCTTATTGTATTGACATGGGGAAGTTCAGAATATTCCTTTCCGAGCCATTTCTCAACGCCAACAAAAGGATCTTCCTTCAAATTGTTTCCATTCTCGTCTTTGACAATAACTCCCTTGTCGTCTTTCTTGTCAATCAGATTTTCCTGATACAGCATAGTGACATTCTTTCCGTTATCGGACAATATTTTTGCCAGTTTGTATATATACTCAACTGAACCGTCTGGAACACCTTTGGTATCCAATACAAAGAAATATACATTTGATTGGGAATTGTCTATTCTTTCAATCTCCTTGTCTATATTCTCTACTATTTTTTGCTCTTTATCGGTCATTTTATTTTTTTATAAAGTTTATTAAAATCAAAATTATCAGATATCATATTATCTATTGTTTCATAAGACAAATCAGCATATTGTTCCAAATTCTTATTTGTCCCGTTCTCTATTAAAATAAGAACTTTACCATCAGGCTTGTTCTTTGACAGCTTTTCATCTGATGTCACAAGAACATCACATCTGTCCCATATTTGTGTTGATTGCTTTGGAAAATACATTTCTCTGCAAGGGAACCATTTAGAAAGAAAAAACATTGTTGCCTTGATTGACAACCCACTCTCAAACGGAGAAACAAGCATGATATTTATCGTGTCCTTGTCGAAATTCTCGGATTCTTCAACCCATTGTTCAAAGTCCAACGGACATTCATTTGTCATACAAGGAGCGCACCCAAAAATCTCGAATGGATAATTTTCAAAATAAAACTTGCTTCTTGCCTGTACGGAATCAAATTTTATTTCCCTCTTCAAATCATGCTTGATAAGTTCTTCATTATCCACAAAAGGTTTTCCCGTTTCCTTTTCATAACAGATATTAATCTGTTTGTTAAGATTTCTTAAAGTATTTATGTCTATCGCTATATTCATTTATTTATCTTTTCATTTTTTATTTGTATCTGCAAACATATTAATATCGCTGTAAACTCTGCCTATACTATTTGCTCTCCGTTTATGCTCCCTATAGTTCTCTTCCATGATATCATCAACATACTCAATTCTGTCATTCTTTACAGCGATGTCACCATAACTGAATGTAGCCATACATATATTTGGCATCTTTTCGTTTTTGTTGGAGAAATACTTGGCATCATTGGTTGTTATATTAAAAGCAACCTTTGAGAATTTCAAATCAAACAATTCATAAGATACTCCATCAACATTTCCATCAGCCTTATATGTTTCAAAACATATTGATAACAGATTTCCTAAAAACGGGCAGTTGTTTATCAATGTTGTTTTCTGGTTATCATTAACGGTTTTGTTATATTCTGTTATCCATTTGTTCAATTCCCTTGATGCTCCTTTTTCTCCTGCCGAAAATCCAGGAGTTTTGGAAATAAGTTCTGTGGTAATAAGAACAAATCCGTTTTTTTTGTTCAAATCAACATAAACCTCCTTGAATAATCGGGAAAAATCAAACATTGGAAAATTCTTGTATTTAAGATTGATTGAATATGTTGGTTTATCATCGAACATATAACCCTTATCATCAATAAGAACATTCAGCTGACGAATAATTCCCTTACTGTAATCAAGCCATGGTTTTTCTTCAATGGTATGTTTTACAGCCGTACATTTATCTACTGTATATAAATCAGCAGCCTGTGATATCTTATATAATGAATATCTTAAATGTTTAACCTCCTCTGTTATTATTCCTCTAAGCAGGTCTCTTATGACATTGGACTGTTCTTTTGTTTGGTATGTTTTAAATCCGTTGATAATGGACTTGTCTGAATTTGAATGTACCAGTACATCTCCAGCCTTAAAACCATAGAAAAACAGCTTAATATAGATATTAATTTTGTAGATTAATCTTTTGATAATCAGCATAATAATATTATTTATTTTCGGTGTTTGTTTCTGTGTTCTGAACAGGGAAGTGTTCGTTGTGGAAAAACGCCATATCCTTTTTTTCTGGTTGTGTAGAATTGTTTAAGTCTGAAATTGGAAGATATTCCTTGTATTTTGACAGAACAAGATTTCTATTTTCAAACCATTCTGGTTTTATTACTCCCACTCCTCCATGCTGAACTTTTATCTTGGTGGTAACTCCTATTTTTGTGGTATTGGTGGTATAATTTGACAGGCAAAAATCTATATCGTAGAAATTGAATCCCGATACATGTTCATCAAAGTTTGTTGATGCCTTGGCTCTGTCAATTGCCATGAACAGTCCGTCAATAACAGCAACCTCATTCAAGTCATTCTCAATTTTCTCTGAAAATTTTGTAATGAAAGCAGTTGTTCCTTGTTGACCTGTTTTTTCATCTTTAATTTGTTTTGTATGAACGACTTGACCATAAATGTTCTTATATATCCACCATGCTCCGTCTGAATCAAAATCCCTGCTTCCAGCAACCCCTATGATTCCGTATTCTGGATTATCATTGAACAGTCTATCCAATTCTTTTGCCCATCCGACAGTCAGAATCTGAACATCGTCATGAATAAACAATATTCTTTCTTCTGTAATCTGTTTTTGTATTTCGTTGTAAACACTTGTAAGAGAGACTCCGTTGTTCTTATAGAAATAAACGTGAATAGGGAACAACGCTGTCATTTGTAGCAATCGTATTGCATCAAAACATTCAGATTGATTTTTGCGTGAGTTTATTACGACAGCCAATGTTTTGTTCTCTTTAATTTGTTCTCCTGATATATCGCTTGCTGATAACATATTAATCAATTTATTAAAAAATAATAATTATTCTATTTTATTTATCATTTTTTAGATAAATTTAATATTTACTTAATTTTATATTATCAACAAAAAAAGCGGGAACATGGTTGATATGCCATGTCCTCGCTGGATAATATATATTGGTTTTAAGGTTTTTTACTACTTAATCATAAATTCCAAAATGGTTTTATCGTATGCCAACTTTATCAATCTTGAAGATGGGGATGCAAAACAAGTGGTCATCTTTTCTCCTTCATTAAATCGTTTGATACAGTTGATAATTTCTATATCACGCTCACACATGATAACTCCATTTTCCATAAGTCTTGCAATCGTTCTATCTGCAAAGAACAAGGCAAACTTGTTGTTATCTGCGAACTTGTATGGATGCCCTTTTCTTTCTCCAATCGGATCGTATTGGAACATGCCAAGATTCCCAATAAACATCAGGACACAAATTCTTACTAATGACTTGATATCTATGTATTTAGAAAAATTAGGATTGGAGTTAAACAATAGAACCGCATTGTTGGTGAATGCTTTTACAAATCGTACATAATCTCCTTCATGAGCCAGATTGGTGTCTGAATTCATAAGAAATGAATCATGCTTGATATTGTCTATATACTTCTCGAAAAAAGACTCTGGAAGATATTCCTTCATCTTGTTGATTAAAGCATCTGATTCTGATACTTTGTTTTCAACGACTGTTTTGATAATTTCCTGTGCCATAATAGTAATAGTTGTTTTATGTTTTACAGTTACAAAGATACATACAAAAAATGATAAAAACAATATCTTGTTGATATTTATTTAGAAATAAAATTAATTTTAACTTTTTTATATTATGAGAAGACAACGTAGAATTTCAGAATCTGTAATCAATAGAGCTATAAACAACTCTATGAGAAGAATGGTAAACGAGGGAACTACCGATTCCGATGTTATAGACAAATGGCAGGAAGTAAAAGATAGTTTGGGCGCATCAAAAATGATTGATGATCTATTTGAATATCTGTCAGAAGACCAAATAGTGAAAATACTTGGTTGGTTTAATGAGGATTATCAGTTGTTTGATGACGATGAAGAATAAAACAACCAAATAGAATTTATCTTAAAAAACAAAAAACCTGATAGAAATTTACTCTATCAGGTTTTTTGTTTCATTTATTTGTCACTTTCTTTATTTTTATCCAACAGTTCATCATTCAATTTTTGTCCGAAGAATTAAACATAGTCAAAAGTAGTCACACTACAATTGGTACATTCACTCCTTGCTGTTTCTTGCAAGGTTCTCCGAAACGATAATAATACTTCTTTAACCTTCTCACGTTTAAGTTTCTTAGGCTCAAAAGCACCATTACCAAGTTGTTTTAAGAGCGATTCTCGTAACACGGTTACGAGCACTCTGTTTCTTATATTCTTTGCGGCATTAAAATCTGCATTATCCTTATAACCACACTCAATACATTCAAACGTTTCTTGGTTTGGTCTGTTCTCATCCTCAATACATCCACATATGGGACACATCTTTGATGTATAACTTGCTTGAACGGTTGATACCGCAATATCATAATTCCTTGCGATATGTTCAACCTCTTGTTTCAATGATGATAAACCAAGGAACTTAACCTTACGGTTATAGTTTATATCTTTATTATCCTTGTCCTTAACGTAACATTTACCAAATCCATTATCAAGGTCTTCCATTACAATATGTCCAACATCTTGTGAATGTAATGTCTTGCACATTTTGGCAATAAGTTGCTGTTCAGACTTAATCATCTTAGACTTGAGTGTATCGAGTTTCTGCTGTTTACGTTTACCGACTTTATATTCTTTATTCTTTGCTTTAAGTTTGTCTATTTCAAGAGACAACTTGCAAAAATCGTTAACCAGTTTTCTATCATAGTCGTAAGTTATTTCATCTGATAGGCTGAACAAGTTATGTTTACAATTCACGTCAATTCCTACTGTCTTGCCATTGACTTGTGGTATATATCTTTCTCCATCCTTACATAAGTGTATATTTACTTGATGTCTCTTTTCATTAAATGTTAAAGTGTACTCATAATCAGGATTTTTCTTTCTGTAATCATTTATATTTCCGTGCCACCCTTTGTTGAATGTAACTGGTACATCAAATGACTTCCGACCAATACCACTAAGACTTACGAATGAATTGATTACTGAACCAAACCTACTGTTGTAATCTATTATCTTTGTTTTCCTGCACCTACCACTGAATGTTAATGATTTGAATTCTATAGGATATTTAGAATAATGTTGTATAATTCTTTTTCTTTTTGACAGGGCAAGACTATAGAGACGTTCAAATCCGAATTTACTACAACATCTCAGAATGTTGCTATAAAACTCACGCTTCTTCTCATCACACTTACTTATATTGTCATTGATATATCCTATAATACTTTCATTTCCATATCTTGCAAGATAAGTAAGGCAGTTAGATAATGGTGTTTGCCTCTTATCAAGAATTACTTTCTTTAAGTCACCTTTCTTATGTTTCTTGGTATCACGCTTATAGAACTCAAATCCATTGAACGTTGCTGTTTCAAACTTTAGTCTTTTCTGTATTGCATCAAATTTACTCTGATAACAAGTGAACACTTGTGTATAGAGTTGTGCATCAAATGAACTTGGAATCACATCCTTGAAACGTTCTCTCATTTCTTTAATGAATCGGAACTTATTGTATTCCAAGAAATGTAAGAGATTATCATTAACGTATTGTGATACAATGTTTTTATGATTTTGAATAAGCACAGCAAAGTCGTGTAACTCGCCATATTTCTGACGAGTCAACCCATTTGAATGAAATATCTTTGTGTACTTACTCTGTATTATCATAATTTATATTAATCTATATTTACAAACAAGCCGTATTTATTAGCAAATGTGTTAACCTTTTCTTTCAGAACCTTTCCAAATATATGATAGTGGAAATGATGTGCATCTATACGTGACTGAGGTTTATTGTTATAACGCTCATACAACAATCCACGAATCTCTTGTATTTCGTCAGCATCTTTAACAAAGTCTTCAAAAATAAAGTCTTTATTTTTAAATGAATCTTTAAGGAAATAAGCAATGCCTTCAACAACTGGCAGGCAATCTATTTCTGAATACCAATCTTTTGACCTATCACTTTGCTCTTGATAATATTCTATATCAAACAAAGTGTAACCTCTGTTATTATTTTGCTCTCCTTTTGGAATGTAATATATTTGATATGTCATACCTTTGACTGTTCTTGTTTACGTTTCTTTCTATTTTCTTGTGCTCTCAATGAGTATACCTTACCACTAAAACTTGCAATTAACATCATCATATCATTAACAAGTTCCTCTTGTTCTGTGTATTCTTTCTTATCAAGTAATTCTATCTCAACTCCGTAACTGTTAAAGAAAAACTCAATGAGATTATATTGAAACCTTGTAAGTCTGTCCTTATGTTCAATTACCACTTTGTTAATTTTACCATTTACAACCAAGTTGCAGAGTTTAGTGAAACCTTTACGTTTATCATTCAATCCGCTACCCATATCCTTTATAATGTACTCAACCTTGTATTTTTTCTTTGTACAATATTCGAATATCCTTGAGGATTGTCTGTCAATGTCACCATGTGCTTTTTGGTCAGGTGTAGAACACCTTGCATAAGTGGCAACAATTATCTCATCACTCTTGTTTGTTGCTTCATTGTTATTTTCACCGATTAATCGTTCAATGTCAGATTGTTTATAGCGTCTATGACCTCCTTCTGTTCTTAAGGCAATTAGTTTACCACTATTGTCCCATCGTTGGAGTGTGGATTTACTGACATTAAGCAAATGTTCAGTTTCTTTTAATGACAGTAGTTTATCCATCTTCGTTTTCTATTTTTTCAATTATGTCAAGCGTTGCTTGTTTTGCACTGTCTACATGCTTCTGTAATTCTTCTATTGACAATGTTTCAAGCCCATCCATCAATGGATACTCATTACCATCATCACAAGTGTATAACATATTTCCAGTGTCAATCGAAACAACTTTAATATTCTTATGTTTCATAAGTTCACTTATTTTTTTATTATTTATTTTAGTATTCATATATAAATATCACTTATTTTTAAAAAGTTTGCTTATTTTTGAATATTTTTTGATATAAATGAATATTTTTTATTCAGCAGATGCTAATCCCAGAAATTTTATGCTGTTAAATAAAACCTCATAAGGTATTTCCTTATACGCATCCTCTTTATTGTATTTACATGGCTTATCACAGAATTTTCCAAGACAGTGAATAATCTGTTTTCTGTCGGTGGTCAAATCCAAATTGTCGTTATATTCCTTGCTTCCAATCTTATATTTCCCTGAAATAATCTTCTCTTTAATATCGTTACAGGATCCTTTGCAGATATTCCTACAATAATCGCAGATAAAGCAATCTTTTAAATTAAACTTCATATTATATTTGTTTTGTTTATAATTCCTATCTTATGAAAGACTTATGAAAAACTTAGGAAAAATACTTGTAAGTTCTTGTATTTTTCTTGTAAAAACTTTAGAAACTTACAAGATTCTTTTAACTCCTAACTACCACATTATCAATTACTTTTGTCTTATCATTTATTTTATCCCACATGTCAGAAGATGCTGTATTGTTGTAAATCTGGAAATAGATCTTGACATCTTCTTTTTGTGTTATACGGAATACTCGGTCCATGGCTTGGTTATTATCAGCAGGAACCCAACTAAAAGAATTGAATATGGCAATATTTCCAGCAGTCAATGTAAGTCCTACACCGCATGCCTCTATGTTACCAACAAACACTTTTATGTTGTCATTATGCATAAATTCATATTCGGATTTATCCTTATCCTTTGCGTTCATGCTGCCATTATATATAACAGCCATTTTTCCAAAATGTTTTTGCAATTCATATAACTCGTCATTATAATTGCATAAAAGCAGAACCTTGGATCCGTTTTCTATATGTTCTTCCGCCAAGTCTATTGTATGCTGAATCATTTCTTTTGACAGGTACATTCTCAGCATGACTCCCTCTGTCAACATACGATATTCCTCATTGGCATTGAATCCCTTTTCTTTGCATTGTTTTTCGTACTGGTCCCATACTTTATTATAGTCAACCTCCTGTTTTGCTGATAAATCATACGACTTGACTATAATTTCCTTTTTAACCATACCTGCAATTTCAGTATTTATTCGTCTGATATAGCAGCTTTTTATCTTTTCGCTCAGTTCATCAAGATTTGATGCTCCGCTTGTTTTCCATATAAATCTTCCGTTCTTCTCAAAATATGCCTTAAAATCAGCTTTTTCCTCAAAAGAAAGTTCATTATATGCAGATTTATGATGTCTATAAAGATATGGAGTAAGAAACTTTTGCCATTCACCCTTTAAAGGAAATTTGGTTCCCTCACAATATCTTTTGACATAATTTTCCCAGTTATCTGCAATTGGATGATTTATCAGTCTAAGAATATTATACAGATTCATTGGTCTGTTTGTCATGGGAGTTCCTGTTATGGCGAATATTCCTTCTGGTTTAAGATGTTTCAGCAAATCGGAAGTTATCTTGAATATTCCGCTGGTATTGTTAGAAAGTCTATGACATTCATCAATGATAACCAAATCAAAATTAGATTGATATAATTGTGAATTTTCCAGAGCTTGTCTTATCAATTCCTTGTTTTTTGATTGTTTCATTTTAGGGATTCCCTCCGTAACAATCATTCCATGTTCATCATATACAGGTTTTACTTTCCATTCCTGTATTTTCTTTTCAATTATGGTTCCATCTGGCATGGGTTCTTTTATCTTTTTGAAAGATGGCTCTTCTGCTATTTCATAAAAGTTTTTAAGGATATCATAATTTATGATTGTGAACTTTGCTTCATTCCAGTTTCTTCCATTCACTATTGAAATTTCGGATTCATCAACGTAAGTCAACAGTTCCCGTTTCCATGTTGATTTGATTGATGCAGGACAGATAATAAGTATTTTCTTATAACCACCTTCAAGTGATGAAACAATGGTTGTAAGAGTCTTTCCCAATCCGCATCCGTCAGCCAGTATGGCTTTTCTTTTTTTTACAAGAAATCTTATTGCCTCTTTTTGATGAGGCATAAGAGATATTCCTTTTTTTGATGATATGGCATCATATTTATCAAAATCAATATTTAGATTTTGTCCCCGATCCAAATCAATATTGGTAAGCAAAGCATTTTTAGGAATAAGACAAAAAATATCATTAGGCAGACTCCCTCTGTATTTCCCATATACTCCGAATGCGTTATCGCTTTCTCCTATTATTCTGGATATGAAGAACCTGTTAGGAAGAAATTCGCAATTCCATTGTTCCTGTTTCTTTTGGGCGAACCATTGTTCAAACACAACTCCCTTGTTAAGAACAATATCCTTGGTGGTTTTGTTCTTAACTATATAATCAATAGTGAGTTTGTTAAGTTGCTTCAAGTCCTTTTTGTCTATGACCTGTGTTTTAAGCCATAAAATATAAGGGTCCGAACCAGCATAAGACCTTAATGCGTCAATAGCGTCAAAAGTCTTTGATTGTCCTAACAAATTAGATGTCATTGCTTACTGAATTATTAATCAACAAAAATAGTGAATTTTATTGAAAAACAAAAATATTTATCATAAAAAAAGCAATGATTAACAATTTTAATTTCAACATAAGCTCCAAAAAGAAAAATGTTCCAATTACAAGAAATGGACTGTTCTATTCGGAGGGCGATTTTCAGCTTGAAAAAAGCATAGGAGAAGAATACTTCTCGCATGATACAAACCAAAAAATAGTATTGTTCTCCGTTGATTTATCCAAAACGAATCTGGATAACATATACCACGAAAGCGGTAAGAATAACATATCATTCTTCGCTCCAGTAGAATTGAAATGTCTTTATGAAATAAAGGATGCTGAATTGAAAAGTTATAATCAGGATAAATCACTGGGAACCTATCAAAAGGTAGGAACATTGACCGTAAATATCTATCAGGATGAACTTGATAGAAATAAATGCGATATCAAAAAGGGTGATTATATCGGAATACAAACAGATACCAATCACATGGAATATTTTTCCGTGTTCAATGATGGCCGAGTTAATTTTGCAAATACCCAAAACATGAATGGATATAAGCCATTTTTCAGAACCATATCAGCAGCTTCTGTTGATAAAAACGAATTCAACGGAGAATAATAATCATCTTGGAGGTGAATTTCCTGTGAAACCACATGACTCATCGTCATCATCGTTCATGTTGGTCTTTTTAGGAATAATTACACTGACCGATTTTCGGCTAAGTGATTTTTTCCTTACTGTCTTTTTCTTAGGTTCAGAAACATTTGTCGTAACGTTACTTTTCTCTAAATTATCTGAATTTTTAGAAACTATATTTTTAGCGTCTGATTCCACTTCTTGTGATTTATTCACGACTTCTGTGGTTTCAGACGTTTTTTCTTCTTTTTCAATATCTTTATCATCCGATAATACGACTTTCGGTTCCTCTTCTGTCGAATCATCATCCTCTTCTACCTCATCGTTGGAATCATCATCAACTTCTGTATTTTCATGTACGAGTTTTAGATAATTGTTTGTGTCCTGTGGTAATTCAAACATACAATAGCCATCTCGACTGTTTACAGAAATAGTACTGTCTTTCACCACTTCAACAGCCGTATCGTATACAAAATCGAACTGTGGCTTGTAATCTCTGCTCTTGTCGTAAACGTTGCAGATAAATGACATGCTTTCCTCATTGTTGTTTTTGAATATCATCAATGGGCATAATGTATCAATCGCCATTAACTGCTTTTTATATGTTTCAATCATATTTACGTCTATATCTCTGATATGCAGATATAGATAATTGCTTGATACATACTCTTTTCTTTCGTTACGATATCCGCAAACGTTAATCATTGGAAAATCGGATGTCGATTTGAAATCTTTATGATTTTCTATCAACTCCTTGAATTTTGCCATATTGCAAGGTTCTACCGTTCCGTCAAGGTTATATATCGTAAATATGTTGCCATCTTTTCCGTACTGATCTTCCAGATCCTTTATCTGTTCGTTGGTAACAAACTTTATATCGGAATTGATATCCATATCACGATAAATACATTTTATGCCATTACGTTCAAAAGTAGGAGGATTAACCTCGGCAATCAAATCAGCATCTGAAACATTTTCATTTGACTGGTCATTCTTGGCTTGTTCAAAACGTTTTAACCCGCTTTTAAGAATATCCGATTCTGTTTGAGGAATAGAACATTCCTCGCTTTCTGGCTGATAAGGATATTCTTTGGAGTGTCTGATTATCTCATTTGCCTTTCTGCACCAATCATTCCATTTGCAGGAAATAATTGTATCATCAATAATCTGATTGTCTTTTAAGTTATTGATAGATAGATTTTTAAATTCATAAAAATCCTGTTTGAATGTATCAAATTTGGACCAATCAATAGTCGATTTATCTTTGTCCGTTTCATTAGCCAAACAGTTAATTACCCTGTTAGTCATCAGGTGGTCTGACGTGTAAACATAGAAGTCATAAATATCGCTATTCTGCTTTGAAACGTTGTCGTCATCAAGCAATGATGCAATCTGTTTAAATCCTTCTTTGTGTCGCAATCCTGGCTCCGTTTCGGTATAACGGATATATATCACTCCAATTACAGGATTCATATCATACAGATACTTTCCTCTGTCGAATTGAGGCTCTTTCTCTATCAAAAATGCAATACTGCTTGTTGCTAAATCTTTTTTTCTGTTTAATCTGCATTCTTCTGCAAAGTTGGGACTTATCTTGTTTAATTCTGTAACGAAATAGCTATCTATTGCTCCATCCACTTTCGTCATATAGCTTGAATCAAAGAATACTGGCGTTTCATCATAAGATGCAACTACTTCATTCACAGATGTTATACTTCCAAGATTTCTTGGTTTTATGGCTTTTCTTATTCCGATATGATTCGCAATATAAGTGATATTCCTAATCGCAGAATCAAATTTATTTTCTCCGTCTTTTACTTTAAAAACGACAACTATCGAACGTCCCAGAGCATCCATATATGCCATAACAGCATCGAGTTTTGAATCTCTGACAATCATATTTTCAACACGTCTGAAGAATCTCAATTTCTGTTCGGTCATTTCTGCAACATCGGTGATGTGGTATTTTGCATAAATAATCTTCAAAAATATCATCAAATCGAGCATATCGAAACTTAGTGCGTAATAGTTTTCTGCATCAAGAAAAGAGGCTGGCATCGTTTCCAGATTTTTTTCATCAAACGACATAAAAATCTTATTCTGCTCGGCAATGTTTTCTACGGAAATTGTTCCAAGTGCCTTTTTTATGAAATTGTAGCTGTCCTGAAGATTTTTTTCATTCAATCCGTAAATATCCATAGCCTGTTTCTGTACGCTATAAGCCTTTACGCTTGTGATATAGCTATAAAGCGCATGAATATAATCAAAATCGAAAGATAAATTGTCGTTTTTGCTCATTTTTTTTGTTTTTATTTATATGAAATTGAAACTTCGGCTGCAAATATAAACTGAATTTTTATGATATGCAAACTTTTTAATGTTTTTTTTAGTCAATTTCCATATTTTTTTTCAAAATACACGATTTTACATAGGATTTAGCATCTCCAAAATGTAAAATCATTCTGTAATCTGGATATTCTCTATTGTCAAGATTTTCCGAAACCAATGCTATAAACCCGTTAAATGCGTCATTCATCGAATATTCAGATTGATTTTCAGCAGTATCAAAAGGGATATCTGATGTTACCGAAAAAGATGATGCGTATGTGTTGCTTTGAAAGTTAAACGGAGAATACAAAGAGGCTCTTTTGCTACCGAACCAAGCGTTGGCTTCTTTGAATTTATCAGCATCGGAACCAAAATAGAACTTGTATATTGATTTTTGTTCCTGCGAATAATTGATTTTTCTTACGAATAAAAGTTTTTCTTCTTCCGTATCAAGGCTTAAATCAGCAGAATGTTCATCATCGGAATTAGTAAAATCCTCATCTTCAAAATCACAAGTTTCATTGAGGTCCTGAATGTTCATAAAATCGGAATTTGAAATTTTTTGTTTGACGTTCTGAAATGCTTCCCCAAAATCGAATTTGACAGGGTAATTATCAGCATCAATAAAAGCCAACGAAACACATCCGTCTATGGCATCTTGAAAAGAAAAAACGCTTGATTTTTCAGCAAGTGTTAATTTTTGGTCCGAATTAACATTGATTTTCGTGAAAGAATCCTCGTTATCTGGTATCAGCAAATTGCAAATAGATGCAGGTTTTTGTTCAAAATCATTTCCCCAGAAATTTTCGATATCATTTTCAAACCAAAACTCGTAAGAAAACAAGCCTTCATTTTCCCCTTTTTCAGCAATAAAACAAAGTTTCAACTCGATGTTGGAAAAATCAAAATTTTTAAAATCCATCATAACAAAAAATCCTTTCAGAAAAAATAACGTTTTCAATGATTTTTTTCAGCAAAATCGAATTTTTTTTTACACCTTATTCATCGCGCGTGCATGCATGCGTGCGTGCGCAAGTATGGAGAGCTATAGTTCTTGGATGTTACACTGAATTAAAAAAAGAAAAAATTCTGCTCAAGCTAAGAAGAACTTAAGAAGAAAAGTAAAAGAAAAGAATATATAAGAAAAGAAAAAGAAAAGAAAGTACTTAAGAGTTACAGTATCTGTACTCAGAAAAGAAAAAGTAAAAAAGAAAAAATCTGCAAAAAAACGATTTTCGATTTTTGCAGAAAAGCCACGGTTCGATCAGCGGATTTTTTAAATAAAAATCGAATTCGGAAAAATTCAGGAAAAAAGTTGGAATTCTGGAAAATTGAGCTTGCTGAAAACATCGCAGAAAAGCCACGGT
>Ga0116191_1001195_pt1 | contig 21329 bp, 13 predicted proteins | sample AD_UKC111_MetaG_FD_89897 | JGI IMG/M metagenome (GOLD analysis project Ga0116191, IMG submission 89897) | Active sludge microbial communities of municipal wastewater-treating anaerobic digesters from Hong Kong - AD_UKC111_MetaG | ecosystem: Engineered > Bioreactor > Anaerobic > Digestate... | reverse complement strand
TATGGTTACAAATGTAACCATATTGTTTGAGAAAAACAAGGGTTTTCCAAAATATTTTCACTATTTATCAGTAAATTACGTGTGATTGACAATAATCTGGTTAGAAAAAAGCGGGAATTTCAGCCATAATATTGACAAACTGACTGCATGGAAAGAATTGGATCTATCTCCAGAAGCTAAATCCTTCTCTGGTTCGGTAATCTATTCGACAACCTTATCATATTGGAGAGTTGGAGAATGGGGTAAATTACTTGATCGATCTTGGACCTGTTGAGGAGTTTGCCGTGACAAAATTGAACGGTACGGAGCTGGATAGATTGTGGACCCCACCCTATTGTTCAGATTTCACAAAACATTTGAAATCGGGAGAGAACAGGTTAGAAGTTGAGATCACAAGTACACGGTTCAATCGTCTGTTATATGATGCCAGGCAGCCGGAGGAGAAACGGAAGAGTTGGGTTATAACCAGACCGGACATCGAGCGGTCTTTTCAAGAAAAAGGGTTGCGGGGAGCTGTAACCATTTACAAAAAACGCTAAAAAAAGAAATCCACAAGTCTGAAATTAACCTTCAAACTTGTGGATTAAAATATCCAGTCTGGAAAAATCGTGTAAGGGTTTATCTAGACCCGGTCATCATATTATTCCGCCGCGCTGACGTGACTGAAATAGATACCGTTAGTGAGCTGAGCCACTCCTTTATTGGAACCCTTGGTTCCGATTACGGTGAGCGTATCTCCCACCTGGATGTTCTTGTCTGCCAGCAGATTCTTCCGGAAATCACCGGTAGCACCCCAGCCCGGATAGCAGCCGAAGACATAAAGCTCGTTCTCGCCATCGTTCAGGTAGAGGTTGCCATAGGTGGGGTTTGCAACTGATGTAATTTCACCGGTTACCATGAAGTAATCCACATTGGAATCGGGCTTTGCCAACACTTCAGCTATGGTCGCAGGAGTTACGGAGATCATGCTCTCCATGACACCAGAACCTACCTGAGCATCTCCATTGTGCTCGGCCCGTTTACCTATGATGGTAAGCACATCGCCCACCTTCAGGCCCAGCGATTCAAAACCTTCTACACCGTACACGTAGGTCTCACCGGAGAAGTCCCTCAGGTAGAGATTGCCGTACTTGCTGTTCTTTATCTCAGTAATCACACCAGAGAGACGGTAAAGGGTGTTACCCACCGGTGCCGCCAGGAATTCAGCTACCGATGCATCGATGATGGCCCCTTTCTGGTACAGCGAAGTCTCTGAAGTGTACTCCTTCTTGCCGTCGGTGGTGCGGAAAGTGATGGTGGTACTGCGATCGCCGCCGGTGTTGGGGGCAGCCACAAATTTCACCACCGTGCTGGTTCCGGACGACTGGATCGACGAGATGGCAAGCCACGACTTGGCATCTTCCGGGATATCTACCGAAACGCCCTGACCCTTGCAGGTTATATAGGCGATAGCTTCACCACCTTCTTCAGGCAGTATTGAGTTTGCAAGGGAGTCTACCTTCACGAGCGACTTGTTGATTTTGATCACCGTTACATCCACCAGTTCAACGGTAGTCTGATAGGTGGTTTTGGGACCCTGGACGGTCACCTCGTCACCCACTTCCAGACCGAGGCTGAGGAAGTTCTTTTTACCGCCCTTGGCGTCGAGAGTACCATAAATGTAGAGCGTACCTGTCTCATCGGTCAGGTACCAGTTACCATATTCGGTATTTGAAATGGCGGTGCAGATACCTGTCACCTGGTAGGTTTTCCCGTCGGGACCTGCATTCACTTCACTCACCTTGGCTTCTTCAATCTGGGCCAGCCCCTGGATCACATTGATCCGTTGCGTCTTGCCTGCACATTTGATCAGCACCTCCGCCGTACGGCCATCGAGGGTCGACTCTGCCGAGAAGGTAAGCTGGCTTTCGCCGGCACTGCCGGATGTGGCGGAGAGCTTCAGCCACTTGACCGAATCTTTTGAAGTTACCACCTTTTCAGCAGTCCAGCTCTCCTTGGCCGTCACCGTAATGGTGGTACTACCGCCATCCTTGGGAATCGCAACGTAAGAGGAGGATACCTGGATCTCATCGAGCAAGGTCACCATATTCTCATCGTCGCAACCCACCATTAAGGCAATCACCGCGACGAACAGGGGGAATAGATATTTTATTTTCATGTTGTGTCGATCTTTAAATTAGTTGAAAATATACTTGATACCGATAGAGGCATACCAGCACTGACCCAACGAATAGCTCGGGGTGAAGGTCTTGGTGTTGCCGTTGATGGCAGAAGGCGTAGAGAATGTAGCCACACCGTCTGCATTTACCCCCTCATATTTGAGGATACGTGCCTCGGTTCCAATCTCAGGATTGAGATATTTTGCCACACCCCAGCTGGAGTTGAAGAGGTTCATCAGGTTCTTGATATCGAAACTCAGCTGCAGCTTGTGGCTGCTATTACCATACTTCACAGCAAAGTCGTGCTTATAGCTGAAGTCGATGCGATGTACCCAGGGCGAGTAAACGCTGTAGGCTTCGGCATACTTGCCTTGACGGTTCTTCAGGTAGCTGTCGGCATGTACAAAATCCATAAAGCGGGTCTTGTCATTTTCAGAAACAAAGACAAACTGGCCGTTTGCCACCTCTTCGTCGGTAGGCACGTAAATAGCATCGTAGTTGTAACCATCACCGTTGATATCGTTTACAGTCATGTAGGAGTAGTTGGCACCACCGCGCCATGTCTCATAGATCAGGCTGTAGTGGTTGCCACTCTTGTCGTGAGTCGTAAGCGAAGCTACAAAACGGTCGGGTGTATTGTACTGGGAGTTGTGCAAACGGATAAAGTTCGGTCCTTCCACAGTGGGAACATAAGTAAACGCAGATTCAGCATTCGATCCCGGCATGCCGGTGATATCCTTGGCTACCGTATGGGTATAGGCGGCCATCAGGCTGAGTGCCTCGGTCGGTTGCGCATTGAGCGTAACGTTGGCTGACCATCCGTAACCTTTGTTGGTGTTCTCCAGCACAAATGCTTTTGTGCCTTCACGATATCCACTGGGATAGATGGGGCGGTTGTCCACGCCGTTGAAGCGGGCAAAACCACCTACCGAAGGAATACTCCAGTCGGAAATAGTTACACCGTTGATGGTCTTGTTGTAGATTCCTTCCACCGTTACCGAAGAGGGGAACGAGGTGGGCAGCGAGTAGTCTACGGCAAGCGACGATTTCCATACCTGCGGCATCTTGAAATCTGGATCTACTGCAGCAATGGCAGAGGGAACCGTTCCGTCCTCGGGCGAGATGGTGGTAGGATATCCCATTGCGGCCAGTTTATTATAGAGGGCTGCGATGGTAGCCTTGCCGTTGGCATCAGTTACCAGTCCGCCGGCAAATTGCGACATGTCAATATACCTGTCCCCTTTGCTATCTTCAATAAAAGCTCCCTTGTAACCATCAAAAACTTTGGTATTGCCGTTGATAAATGCTTGATACTGCACCATACCGCCGTTGGTAGGCATGTTGGTGAAGAATACCAGTGGCAGGTTTCCGGAGAACATACCGGTACCACCGCGCACTTTCAGGCTCTTATCCCCGAAGGTATCCCAAACAAATCCCACCCGGGGAGAGAAGATAATATTGGCAGATGGCCATTTGCCCGTATCGATATGGCGACCGGCATAGTCGATATCGTAGATCGCCTGGTTGGTCATCAGGTCGCTGTTGTTGAAGAAAAGCCCGTCGATGCGAAGACCGTAAGAGAGTTTGAACTTCTCAGTCATGCTCCAGTCATCCTGGACGTATGCCCCGATCTTGTTAGTCCTCACGCGTGCAGCAGGATTGCTTTCGCCATCGTATCCATAGGTGAGGTTAACGATTTCGGGAGCATTGCCATTGAGGAAGTCTTCAAGGCTGGAATAACGGTAGTATCCGGTACCGTTACGCATGTAGGCATTGTCGGCCATCTTGTATTCGTATGCGATACCTCCCACGATCTTGTGGTTACCCAAATAGTAAGTTGCCTCATCCTTGATGTTCAATACGTCGTTGTGAACACCGTTGTTCCAGGTGAAGAGTTCATATCCCAGCGACATGTAGGATTGGTCATCTTTAAGGATGTCGATAAAGGGGAACTCATCAGAGTTGGTTCCGCGGATATCGTCAAGCTTCGAGAAGGTGGCCAGGAACTGGTTGGATATCTTGTCCGACAACCGGCTGTTCAGGTCGAAAGAGAAGGAGTGAACCAGGTTGTCCTGTGAGTACATGGAGTTGGCAAAAGCCATGGAAGCTTTCGACATACGGGCTTCAGACATACGGGTACCTCCGTCCATAGAAGTGGCATTGGGAGATCTCCAGGAGACGTTCTTGGTGTAGTTGTAACGCAATGCCAGTCTGTGCTTGTTTGTAATGTTCCAGTCGATACGGGCCAGCAGCTTGTTGTTGCTTTCGTCTGCCGGAAAGTTGTTATAGGAACCGGTATCATATCCATACTTCTCCTTCACGAAATCCGAAACCCGCTGCATGTCGCTGATGGTAGTACGGGAGATGTACTGGTCGGGAACTGCCACACCATTTGTAGAAGCTCTCCAGCGGTTGACAACAGTCGGTATCTTCGACATCTCGCCGTTAACAAAGATGAACAGTTTATTTTTGATGATCGGACCACCGAAAGTGAAACCGTATGTGGTGTTACGATCTTTATCGCGGGCACCCGAGATCTGCATCCCTTTCACCGCATCACCCCTCATATTTTCATTCCGGTGGTATACATAGGCGCTAGCCTTGTAGTCGTTGGTTCCCGATTTGGTGATGGCGTTGACCCCTCCGCCGATAAAGTTGGTCTGGCGTACGTCGTAGGGGGCAATAACAACCTGCAACTCTTCGATAGCTTCGATAGATATGGGGTTGCCGCCACCCGGAAGAGCATCGCTCAATCCGAAGTTATTGTTGAAGTTAGCTCCGTCAACAGTAAAGTTTGCCGTACGACCGTCTGTACCGGCGAAACTCATGCCGTTACCGCCATAAGGAGAGAGACGGGTAACATCCATGATGCTCCGGCTTACAGTAGGAAGATTAACTATCTGGTTATTTGTGATGTTAGTTACAGCACCGGTTTTTTCGGTAGAGAATTTAGTGCGGGTTGCCGTAACCACAACCTCATCCAGTGTAGTCGTTTCTTCCGAGAGTACGACGTTCAATACGTAATTGTCCCCGAGGGCCAATGTAATGTTGTTTGTCGTACTTGTACCATACCCGATATAAGAAATCTCAACTGTGTAAGGTCCGCCAACACGCATACCGTTCAGATTGAAACGGCCCTCCATATTGGTTACGGTACCATAGGTAGTACCTGAAGGCGTGTGTGTGGCAATCACCGTTGCACCGATAACGGCTCCCTCGGCATCGGTAACCCTTCCGCTCATGCTGGAGGTGGTTACCTGTGCTTCCACTACAGTAGCAATCAGCAAGAGAAATGCCACTGTTAAAAAATTCATCTTCTTAATCATAAATCAATTTTTAATGTTTGGGATAATATATTTAAAAATCACCACAAAATTACAAAAAATTAGTGTAATAACGTTGCGTTTTCGACACATTTAACTAACCATTTAATATTTTAAATTTCAGTTATTTATATAACCATTTTTTAAAAAAACTGTAAGCAAGACAAGCTTAAAAAAAACAAATAGAAATCATTCCCTCACATATGACAACAAACCCACAACAACAGGCCTGCCGGTTGCCACAAGAAGTAATGAGTAGTCTTAAATATCGGTTACAGGTTTTTTGGAAAACCAGGTATTTTAGGGGGGGGAGATTGCCGCAAATCTGCCGGTAACCGGATGTAACATATCAAACAGAGGCTGAGCATACTGAAGATCAATGGCATATAAACCACCCACGATTGTTCACAACCCGGAATCGGATTTCAAGACCTGGAGAGAGTGGCTTCATCTGGCCCTGAACAGGCAAAAGAAAATCAGATCCGAGAATGGGGGGAGCCGGTTTTGGAGAAAAAATGGATGGGGAGGAGAAAGGAAAGAGGCCATCTCATGTCTGGATCATGAGACAGCCTCCTTTCGGTTGCAGGTAAAATAAGGTTCAAAGATTACTTGTAGCTCTCTTTGACAAAGTCAGCATTCGCCAGATAGTCATAGCTTTCCTTTACACCTTCTTCGGGTGTTCCGGTATACCTCTCAACCTCTACAACCATGTATTTTGCACCTGAATTTTCGACGTTGTTGAAGATATTTTCAAAATTTACCTTCCCGCTCTTGCCCAGTTCGGTTTCATCCTTGATGTGAAGCACTTCAAACCTACCCGGATAGTTGTTGAAATATTCAACAGGGTCTTTACCACCTTCACCTACCCAGTAAACGTCCATCTGGAAGAAGACCTTGTCAGGATCTGTATTTTTCAACATATAGTCGTACATCAACTCTCCTTCAATTTCCTGGAATTCGAAGTTGTGGTTGTGATAACCGAAACGGATTCCGGCAGCATTGCACTTTTCACCGATCTGGTTGAAGTAGTCGCAATAAGCCTGAAGGTCGGCCAATGTCTTGGGTGTGGGGATCCAGGCAACTACCAGGTATTTCATACCGGCTTCCTTGTGGGCCTGAATGGCAGTATCCCACCATTGCCAGATCTCTTCCCAGTTGGTATCCTTGGTATTTTCAGCCAAGGGGCGACCTGCGTGTGAGGAGAGAACTTCCAAACCTGCATCCTCGATCGATTTTTTATACTCTGCAGGCGTTAATCCATAAAATTTACCGTCGTTATAACCAGCAGCTTCAACTCCGGTATAGCCCATTTCAGCCACTTTGGCAATTGTAGCTGCATAATCGGCCTTGATATCATCACGAAGCGAATAGAGCTGGAGATAGATATCCTTCTTTGCCTTCGCCTCTTCTGCCTCTTTTTTCTGCCCCTGGTTACAACCCGACAAGATAAACAGGCCGCCTAACAAAACTGCTGCAAATAAAGTTGAGATCTTTTTCATCTTAATGTTCTTAATGTTCAATATAAATGATAATACTGTTTAAAAAAAAGAGTATTTCCGAATATTTCAGAAACACTCTTTTTCAGGTTATGTATGCTTAATCCAAAATTTTGATTTTGATGTTGCGGAACCAGACATCATCGCCATGATCCTGGAAGCCGATGTAACCTTCCCTGTTGGGACCGCCGCAGTTGTTCAGCAATTCGAAAGCCAACGGCCATTTTTCCTGGCTGAACTTGCTAGCCTGAAGCATCTCGGTCCATTGGGGAGTCCACAAGTGGTATTCAACCACGTTCTCGTCGTTCTGTCCGTGAACAACAGTACCCTTGTAGACCATGATCTTAGCCTTGTTCCATTCGCCGAAAGGCTTCTGGTTTTGGGGAACAGCAGGAATCATATCGTAAAGTGAAGCAGATTGCCTGTTGTTGTCTTTACCCAGTTTGGCATCGGGGTGGTTGGCGTTGTCCAGCACCTGGTATTCGGGGGAAGAGATGTAGATCGGCTCCATCCTCACGTTGCCTTCATTATCGGTAGTAGTTACTTCCTGGGCGAGATAGAAGATACCGGAGTTGCCTCCCTTGGAAACCTTCCATTCCAGAACCAATTCGAAATTTTTAAATTTGTGGGCAAAGATAATATCGCCACCATCCTGCTCCTGAGCTTCGCCACCACCAGATCCGTTAAATTTGATGGCACCATCTTCGATGGTCCACTTTCCGGGAACCTCATCTTTACCATATCCACGCCAACCGGTAAAATCTTTTCCGTTGAACAATACAATGTAACCATCTTTATCGGTTTCAAACTGGGAAAGATCAACCTGCGGTTTTTCAACCACGGTGTATTGGGGTGTTTCTGCTTTCATTGAATCTGTGGTTTCTGTTTCTGCTGTTTTCTTTGCACCTCCGGTACAAGCTACGAAAGCTGTTGCAACCGCAACACTTAAGAGCACATTAAAAACTTTTTTCATACTTATTCTTTTTTAAAATTTAAACTTCTCCTGATAAACTGAAAACACCAGACATCAGGTCCTGACACTGCTTCTAAACAGTGCAGGAACCTGACATCCAATATCTGTTCTCGAAATATTACGGCATTGCCGGTAATTTCCAACCGTTTTGATAGGTATGGTTGATCAATTCCGCAGCAAATTCATTGGCATCAACCGGTTCAGTCCAGGTCTTGTTGAAGGTCGGATGGCCGTCGGTGATCTTGAATCCGTCTTCGATGATGGTTCTGATCTTGGCATCTGACGGGATGTTGGTAAACTTCATGTTTTCGCCGTCCCAGTGCAGCTCCTGGTTGAGACTCTGCAACCTTACAGCCAGAACACCCATTACCACCATTTCGTTGAAAGGTCCTGCTTCCGAGAAGGGAGATGCAGTTTCAACGCGATTTTCGGGGCTTTCTTTACATGCACGCACCCAATCCATTTCATGAGAAAGGGTTACTTCACGCTGTGTCTTTGGCGAATTGGGAGTCCTGCCGGATACCAACCACGGATTTACGCCATAGCAACCGCAAATCAGCGTATCTTTAGTTCCGTGGAAAATTACACAGCCACCCGAATCATTCAGGTCCTTGCCGGCGGGAACACCTTCGGGACGGAACGGCTGTAAACCGCCATCGTACCAGGTAACTTCTACTTCGGGCATGGCAACCTTCGGCATGTTGTCGCGGGCCGGGAAAACATATTTCACAACCTGTGCATTGGGTGCGCAGTCGTTCAGCAACATGGTGGAGGAACCCTGAACTTTGGTGGGATAGCCCAGGTTCAAGCCCTTGAAGACCGGGTGCAGGATGTGACAGGCCATATCGCCCAACGCTCCTGTACCGAAGTCCCACCATCCACGCCAGTTCCAGGGGTGATAGATGTTGTTGAAGGGACGATTCTTGGCCGGACCGATAAAGAGATCCCATTTCAAGGTTGAGGGAACTTTGTCTGCCTTTGTCGGGGTCATCAAACCTTGCGGCCAGATAGGTCTGTCGGTGAAAGTGTCAACGCGTGTAACTTCACCAATCTGTCCGTCTCTGATCCAGTCAATAACCTGACGTACGCCGGGACCGGAAGAACCCTGGTTGCCCATCTGGGTAGCCACTTTATATTTTTTTGCCAGTTTTGTCAGAAGACGCGACTCGTATACACTGTGAGTCAACGGTTTCTGTACATAAACATGTTTACCCATTGTCATCGCCTCTGCGGCAATAATTGCGTGGGTATGGTCGGCAGTAGCAACAACAACGCCATCAATCGATTTTCCCAACTCGTCATACATCTTGCGATAGTCGTAATATCTCTTCGCATTCGGGAAGTAATCGAAAACACGCTTGCTGTATTTCCAGTCTACATCACAAAGACCAATAATGTTTTGACTTTCAAGATTTTTCAGGTTAGCAAAACCCATTCCTCCGACTCCAACACCTACGATGTTGAGTTTATCACTCGGAGCCATGTGCCCCATACTTTTTCCAAGTACCGATGAAGGTACGACAGTTAATCCAACAGCAGCTGTTGCGCCTGCCTGGATAAACTTCCTTCTTGACATTTTTGATGACATAACGATTTGTTTTAGATAAAAAATTTCAAAAGTATTATATTATAAAAAGTATTATATTATAACTTTCTGATAAAATAAGTCATACCCCATCTCTGTAGGGAAAACTGAACAGAATTATTGGCGTAAAAATAATGAAAAAAACCGAACAACTAAAATTTTCAATAAATAAATGAATAAAAAGTGTTTTCTTTGCCAAACTCGGGGTCAAGGCTAGATTTTAACAAAAATCTGCTGTTTGAACATCAGCCGAAGGATAAAAAAGAGTATCAAAAAATTGGCAAAAGTAAGTATGGCTGCGTAATAGTCACCCGTATATTGCTCCAGCCCCCAAAGCAGGGAGTGGGCCACACTCCTGAAATTGACCACCATGCCCAGCGTATAGGCCACTATCGAGTTCATCCCATATATTTTCAACCAGTTCAATCCTTTGGAGCACCCCTTATAATCGACAACATAGTAAAAGAGAGCCATCAGCAGGTAACAGAGTCCGCCCGACCAGAGTGTCATGCTGGCCGACCAGATCCTCTTGATGATGGGGGTCTGGAAACTCAGCAACCAGGCAGAGAGCAACAGCACCACCCCAATGACAAACAAGAGTTGGCAGTTTTTCTTCTTATCCTTTCCATACTTCATGATCTGGCCTGCAAAAACACCCATCATGGTGGTTACTCCAAACACCATGCTGGTGAGTACCCAGGTATACCGGTAGCTATCCGAGAAGCTCCAGGAACCATCCTCCGCATATGAGACACCGTCGCGGAATCTCCCCAATATGGCCCGGTCTACAGCTTCCGCAAAATTGCCGTCGGGAGTAAAATCACCCAGGAAGGTGAGCAACGCCCAATAACCTGCCAGCAACAGGAAAGTGACAACGAGCTGTCCTTTGCGGGAGAGATGGAGTAACAATATGGCAGAGATGAGATAACCGACCGCAATCGCCTGCAAAGTATTGGAGTAGAGGCGGAGCCGCAACGGGTCGAGACTCAGCAGATTTCCCTGAACCACAGCCCCGAGAATAAAGAGGATGACAAACCTTTTGGTGATTTTTCGATAAATTGCCCACTTGTCGGGATTGGCAAGGTATTTCTCAAATGAGAAGGGCATGGCAGTTCCCACCATGAAGAGGAATAGCGGCATCACCAGATCCCAGGCACTGAATCCCACCCATGGAATATGATTAAACTGTTTCAACAGGAACGAAAAAACCGGAGTTTCGCTCCAGTGGCGGGCAAAAGCAACAAAAACAGGCTGAAAGAAGACCAGCATGAAGAGATCGAAACCCCGCAGGATATCCAATGATGCAAGGCGACCAGAAGGGATAGAGGAAGGGATAGAACGTGCATTCATATCGTCAGTATTTTATATTTTTGAAGAGCACCCTGTTCTCACGGGCCTCATTGAGGCGGATCAGCAATTTGCGACGGTCATAATTTGAAAAGTCGGCATCCTCATTGCCGGAAATGATGTTGAGCAAGGCACGCAACTCATCATCGGAGAATTGTTCCATGATCTCGTCAAAAGGTTCCTTATTCCCGATCTCGAAGCGGATAAAGGCCAGGCGCGATTTGGCGGTCGGAAAATCGGGATCAAGCTTAAGCAGCTGCTCCAGATACCCGGCAGCCTGCTCATACTTCTCCTGCGCAACGCTCACGTTGGCCAGGCGGTCGATAATATCCTCGTTGTTTTCCGATACCAGTGCAGCCTTTATATAGGCTGCTTCCGCAGCCCTTAAATTGCCTTCGGTGAACATCAGCTCTCCCTCGAGCATGTAGTAATCGAGCGACTCCTTCTCTCCATCGGGAATCTTGGCATAGAGCTCCCTGGCTGCAGCAACATTGCCCTTCAACAACTCAACAAATGCCCGGCGGGTAGCAATCCCTTTTGGCCCGAAACGTTTCTCCCTGATATCGATAACGCGCGACATCTGGTCGTACTGTTCCAACGCCTCATAACCTTCCAGCAACGAATCATATAGCGACTCATCGTCGGGCGATATGCGTATACACTCTTCGAAAACATGGATCGCTTCCGGAGCATTGTCGTTCAGGTAGAGCGACAATGCTTTCATCTTCAGGGCCGAGACGTCGTTCTCATTGATAGTCAGGGCAAAGTCAAAGGCATCGATGGCCTTGTCGTACTGCTTGTTCATCGAGTATAGCTTGCCGATATTGACCCAACCCTCGAAGGAATAGGGGTCAAGATCGAGCAACCGGTTGTTATACTCGATGGCCCGGCCGAAATCTCCTTTCATCTCGTTGGCATAGGCCAGGTCGATCAGCACATCGGGGTTGGAATCATCAATTTTGAGACTCTCCTCGAGGTATGAGATGGCCCGGTCATAACTCTCCACATCGTTCAGGATATAGCCGACTTCGGTAATGAAAACGTAGAGATCATCGATCGACAACTCCCGGCTGATCGTCTCGTTGATCAGTATATTGGCCTCCTCCTTCTTCTCCAGGTGCAACAGGGTCTCGATCCGCAGCAGGGCAAGTTCCACATCGCCGTCCCCGGGGATGTTGTTCAAGTAGGAGAACGCCTCCTCATACTTCTCGGCATAGACCATTGTCTTGGCTTTCAAAACCATCAGATCCGGGCTGGCCGGGTGCATCCTGAGGCCCTCATCGATGACCTCCTGAGCCTGTTCGTTTTCACCCAGGCTGTTGTAATGATCAGCAAGCGCGGCAAACTCGTCGGCATCGAAATAGATCTTTCTGCCGAACGCAAGCATCTGCTCATATTTTTCCACCAAGGATGATATGTCGTCCAGTTCTTCCTCCATCTCCCGTGTCACGAGTTTACTGTTTTATGCAGATTTTCAGTTGCTCTGTTTCTTCCACGAATCCTTCAAGGCTACCGTCCGGTTGAAAACGAGCCGGCCATCCGTAGTGTCGGGATCCACATTAAAATATCCGATCCGTTGAAACTGGAAGCTATCCAACGGTTTGGCACTGGCTAGGTACTCCTCGACCTTGCAATTCCTCTTCACGATAAGCGAATCGGGATTCAACAGTTCACGGAAATCCTTTTCTTTCTCCGCTGCCGGATCTTCCACCAGGAATAGACGGTCGTAAAGCCGTACTTCGGCATCGATAGCATGCTGCACGGAAACCCAGTGGATGGTTCCCTTTACCTTCCGGTTGGCCTCGGGCATTCCGCTCCTGGTTTGAGGATCGTACTCGGCATATACCTCCGTGACATTTCCGTTCTCATCTTTCTTGCAACCGGTACACTTCACAATGTAGGCCCCTTTCAGCCTCACCTCGTTTCCCGGGGTGAGCCGGTAATATTTCTTGGGAGCCACCTCCATAAAGTCTTCACGTTCGATCCAGAGTTCACGGGTGAATTTGACCATCCGGCTGCCCATCGATTCATCCTCGGGGTTGTTCACCATCTCCACCTCCTCGGTCTTACCTTCGGGGTAGTTGGTCAGGATCAGCTTGACCGGATCGATCACACCCGAAACGCGGACCGCCTTCTTGTTGAGGTCATCGCGTACGGCATGCTCCAGCAGCGAGACGTCGATGATACCGTCATATTTGGTATAGCCGATGCTGTCGACAAAGTTGCGGATCGACTCCGGTGTATATCCACGACGTCGCAGGCCACAGAGTGTCGGCATGCGTGGATCGTCCCAGCCCGACACCAGTTTCTCCTGAACAAGCTGCAGCAGTTTCCGCTTGCTCATCATGGTGTAGGTCATGTTGAGCCGGTTGAACTCATACTGGCGGGGACGATAATCATCGGTTGCCAGCTGGTCGATGAACCAATCGTAAAGCGGGCGATGCACTTCAAACTCCAGCGTACAGATAGAGTGAGTGACGCCCTCAAAATAGTCGGACTGCCCATGTGCAAAATCGTACATCGGATAGGCCTTCCAGGTGGTACCGGTACGGTGGTGCGGGATATGGATTACCCGGTACATGATGGGATCGCGGAAATGCATGTTGGGCGACGCCATATCGATCTTGGCCCGCAACACCATCTTTCCTTCGGGTATCTCGCCACTGTTCATCTTGTAAAAGAGATCGAGCGACTCCTCAATGGGACGGTCGCGATAGGGACTGGGCGTTCCGGGTACGGTAGGCGTTCCCTTTTGCCGGGCAATCTCTTCGGCCGACTGCTCATCGACATAGGCCTTCCCCTCCTTGATCAGACGAACGGCAAAATCCCACAACTGCTGGAAATAGTCGGAAGCATAGAAGACATTTTTCCACTGAAATCCGAGCCACTGGATATCCTCCATGATGGAATCGACATACTCCACATCCTCCTTGACCGGGTTGGTATCATCGAAGCGAAGGTTGCAGATTCCACCATACCTTTCGGCAATACCGAAATCGATACAGACCGCCTTTGCATGACCGATATGAAGATAACCATTTGGTTCGGGCGGAAAACGGGTTTGTACGCGACCACCATTTTTCCCCTCTTTTAAATCCTTTTCAACGATCTGTTCGATAAAATTCAGGCTCTTCTTGTTCTCTTCCACAGCAGGAGTCTCTTTTTCTGACATCATATATCGATTTTTAATTATTGTTCCATTGTTTATATCGATACCCTCGCATAGGGTGCAACATCTTTTCCACAGAACTGACCGTCGAGGTATCTGTAATATCCCGATATGGCCACCATGGCAGCATTATCGGTAGTGTAGGCAAACTTGGGTATATGGATTTTCCAACCGTACCGATTGCTGTACGCCTCAAAGGCGTTGCGCAGGCCAGAGTTGGCCGACACGCCACCGGCAACCGCCACCTCCTTAATTTTCAGATCTTTTGCCGCACGATACAACTTATCCATCAGGATGTCGATAATCGTCTTCTGTAGGGATGCGCAAAGATCCTCCTTGTTTTTCCCGATAAAATCGGGATCACTTTTCAGCTCATCTCGCAGGAAGTAGAGGAATGAGGTCTTCAATCCGCTGAAGCTGTAATCGTAGCCGGCAATATGGGGCTTGCTGAATGTAAACCGTCCTGGGTTCCCCTCTTTGGCCAACCTGTCTACTACCGGCCCGCCAGGATAACCCAACCCCATTACCTTGGCACATTTGTCGAACGCCTCACCGGCTGCATCGTCGATGGTCTGTCCGATAATCTCCATCTCATGGTGCGACTTTACCAGGATGATCTGCGAGTTGCCACCCGAAACCAACAGGCACAAGAACGGAAAACCGGGCTGGTCTGTATCATCTTCATCCTCCTTGATAAAGTGTGCCAGCACATGGGCCTGAAGGTGGTTGACCTCGATCATCGGGATGTTGAGCGCCGAGGAGAACCCTTTCGCAAAGGAGGTTCCCACCAGCAGCGAACCCAACAATCCGGGACCTCTTGTAAAGGCAACTGCCGAAATCTCCTCTTTCCGGATACCAGCCTGTTTCAAGGCGTCGTGAACCACCGGAATTATATTTTGTTGATGAGCGCGAGATGCCAGTTCCGGCACCACGCCACCATATCTTTCGTGTACAGCTTGCGACGAAATCACGTTCGACAGGATTACACCGTCGCGGATGACCGCTGCCGATGTATCGTCGCATGAAGATTCTATGCCTAAAATCGTAACCATACTGTCCGGTTGTAATTTACCTACTCTGTTTGTGCAATTTCTGAGTCGCTGTATGAACATTGCCAGACAGCACAATCAATATAAAATAAAATGCAAAGATAATGGAAAAACCAATGAATGAGATTAGGATCAAAGGATTTTCCATCGGGAGTAATCCTACAACGTCACATCGACCCGCACCCGGCCCAGCAGGGCATCCGGATGATCGCGGTAGGTGAAGCGGTGAACATACTCAATACGCAGCAAACCAAGGAGATTCGTCAATCCGACGGTTCCCTCCACATAAGGCACGGAACCGTACCGGAAAGATCTCTCAGGAATGTCGAATAGCGGGTAAGATGAGAGCAACGGATCATTTTTGTCGCTCAACCTTCCATAAGTAGCTCGCAAGGAGATCAGCTCCTTTGCCCTGAATGCCGCCATCAACGGAATTCTTGACAATAGCAGTTCGTCGCCCACAAAGGTTGTCCGAACCGTATACTGCTCATCGGCCACAAACTCCAGGGCACGGTTCAGGAAGAAGGCGTTGTTCTCGATATGGTGGCGAAACCGTTGATTGGGGTAGACCAGTAACGGAAAAGGTACTGCATTCCACACCTTCGAAAATTCTCCCACAGCATCCAATCGTCCCGTACTTCCCAGATAGAAACGCTTCTGGGCTGAAAACTCCGTCCGGTGGTACGCCTCCTCGCCTTCGGGGAGATTGGTGTAACCGATAGAGTGCGAGAGAAAAAGGACGGGGCTTGATGTATCCACAGGAATCCGTTTACGCTTTTGCTGGATATAGGCCTCCTCGAAAGAGTAGCGGAACATCAGGCCGGCCTCGGAAGTGATCAGCTCATCAAACAAGTCAACCCGACTCTCGTTGCTTCGCCGGAATAGCAGTTCTCCTTGCGGAACCAGCCTCGACCTTCTTAACCAGAGGGTATGTGCCAGTCCGTTCTTATGTTCCCTTTCATGGCTGATCTCCGCAAAGTTGCGGTAGGTCGCCTCGTTGAGCGACCTGCGATAGGTGATCAGCAGAAGATCGTTCAACGCTCGTGGATGCATCTCGCCGGGAGAGAAAAGATCCTTCTCGTAGACCAGCCGGAGATTATTCTTCAGGAACTCATCCTCGTGATACACTCTCCTGTTGAGCGACCAGATGGCCTCCCCCCGGTACTTCAACTACTGGTCTTTAAAACCGTATGCCATATATCCCCTTACGAAGAGATGGGAATTCAACCGTGCATTGGAAGCGACTCCCGCCCGCAGACGGACACCTTCGATGGGGTTATAGGTAGGGAGGGTTTGCACTCTCCCGAAGTCGAACTTGTTGCTCTGCGGATTTCCCAGGGGAATCCAGTCACTCATTACGAAGCGGGCCGCCTTGTCAAGCAGCAGTGCGGCCTTACCGCGCTCCCTGGCTGCTCCGTCGGAAGGGGAAAGCAGACCCTTTTCATTCTCCTGCGGTGTCAGGGCGATGCGAAGCGGAAGCTCTACCAGGTTCTCCGGTGAAATATAAGTCAGGCGATACCCCTCCCCTACACTCACCAGACGCTTATTACTCAACGAGTCGGGTATATGTAACGTAAACTCCCCCAAGTTGCCGGCCACTACCCCAACCTGTGTATGCTCCACAAAAACTGCGGCATAGGGAACGGGCGTACTGTAGTGCGCATCTACGACCACTCCGCTTATCTCCCTGTATTGAGCCGGAAGCTGCAGGCTCATGAGCACCAGAAAAAAGAGGATCTGCAATCTTTTCATTTCGGGAATATTTTGGATTTCAGTTTAGAGCTTTCTATATCGTACCCTTTTCGGCTCAACGTTACCGAGGCGCATCTTCTTGTTCTCTTCGTACTCACTGTAAGATCCTTCGAAATAGAATACTTCGGAGTTACCCTCAAACGCCAGGATATGGGTACAGATCCTGTCCAGAAACCACCGGTCGTGCGAGATCACCACCGCACATCCGGCAAAGTTCTCCAACCCCTCTTCCAATGCGCGGAGGGTATTCACGTCGATATCGTTGGTCGGCTCGTCGAGCAACAGGACATTGGCGCCGGCCTTGAGTGTCAACGCAAGGTGCAGGCGGTTCCGTTCACCTCCGGAAAGGACTCCGCACAACTTTTCCTGGTCGGCTCCCGAGAAATTGAAGCGCGACAGGTAGGCCCGGGCATTTACATCCTTTCCACCAACGCGGACAAACTCCGAACCGCCGGAGACCACCTGGTAGACGGTCTTGTTCGGATCGATCGCCTCATGCGACTGGTCGACATAGGCCGTAACCACTGTCTCGCCCACCTCGAAGGAGCCTGCATCGGGAGTCTCCATCCCCTGAATCAGCCTGAAAAGTGTCGTTTTCCCGGCACCGTTAGGGCCGATTACACCGACAATCCCGTTGGGTGGAAGCGTGAAATTGAGGTTGTCAAACAGCAGCTTCTCGCCGTATGCCTTCCTCACATTCTTCGCCTCGATCACCTTGTTCCCCAGACGGGGACCGTTCGGGATAAATATCTCCAGCTTTTCCTCGCGCTCTTTCTGATCCTGGTTCAGCAGCTGCTCATACGAGTTCAGACGTGCCTTCCCTTTGGCATGTCGTGCCTTGGGGGCCATATTGATCCACTCCAGCTCTCGCTCAAGTGTTTTGCGACGCTTGCTTGCCTGCTTCTCCTCCATCTCCATCCGCTTGGTCTTCTGTTCCAGCCAGGAGGTGTAGTTCCCTTTCCAGGGGATACCTTCGCCCCTGTCCAGTTCTAGAATCCAGCCGGCCACATGGTCGAGGAAGTAACGGTCGTGCGTAATACAGATTACCGTTCCCTTGTACTGCTGCAGGTGCTGCTCCAGCCAGTCGATCGACTCGGCATCGAGGTGGTTGGTCGGCTCGTCGAGCAACAACACGTCCGGCTCCTGCAGTAGCAGGCGGCACAGTGCCACCCGGCGGCGTTCTCCACCCGAGAGTTCCCTTACGGGTTGCTCTTCCGGAGGGCAACGGAGGGCATCCATAGCGCGCTCCAGACGGTTGTCGATGTTCCAGGCGTCGGTAGCATCCAGTTTATCCTGCAGTTCAGCCTGACGCTCGAACAGTCTGTTCATCTTCTCCTCATCTTCATAATACTCAGGCAATCCGAACTTCTGGTTGATCTCCTCATATTCGGCCAGCAGATCCATGATCGGCTGTACGCCCTCACGAACAACCTCGATCACCGTCTTGTTGTCGTCCAGTTTAGGATCCTGCTCGAGGTATCCCACCGAGAAGCTCTTGTCGGAAACCACCTCGCCCTGGTACTCTTTTTCAATTCCTGCAATAATTTTCAGCAGGGTCGACTTACCGGAACCGTTCAACCCGATAATACCGATTTTTGCACCATAGAAAAATGAGAGGTAGATATCCTTTAACACCTGTTTGTGGGGTGGAAACGTTTTGCTTACCCCCACCATTGAAAAAATAATTTTCTTATCGTCAGACATACGTGCTTATTGTGTTATCAATTCTTTAAAGCTACAAAGATAATGTTTTTTGAGGAATACCGAACAGCAGTGCAAGATGGAGATGAACAGGAGAACGAGGTAACAATTCACACTTTTTCGCACTGATAATTTCGTCAAAATAAAAACATTTAGTAATTTTGCATTCTGATTCGAAGATGGTATTTAGGAACATTCTTAACAAATAAAAACTCAGAAAATTATGATTAAAGTAGGTATCAACGGATTCGGACGTATCGGACGTTTGGTTTTCCGGGCAGCTCAAACAAGAGATGACATTCAGGTAGTAGGAATCAATGATTTGCTCGATGTTAACTACATCGCCTATATGTTGAAATACGACACTATCCATGGCCAGTTTACCGGTTCAATCGAAGTAAAAGATGGCCAATTGGTAGTAAACGGAAAGACCATTCGCGTAACAGCTGAAAAGAACCCGGCTGATTTGAAGTGGGGAGAAATTGGTGCTGAATATGTAGTTGAATCTACCGGTTTATTCCTTACCAAAGAAAAAGCGCAAGGCCATATCGATGCCGGTGCTAAATATGTTGTCATGTCTGCTCCATCTAAAGATGACACCCGTATGTATGTTTGTGGTGTAAACGAAAAAACCTACACCAAGGGTGAACAGTTTGTTTCCAACGCTTCTTGCACCACCAACTGTCTTGCTCCCATCACCAAGGTGCTGCACGACAAATTTGGCGTTCTCGAAGGCTTGATGACTACCGTACACTCTACCACTGCCACCCAGAAGACTGTTGACGGTCCTTCTGCAAAGGACTGGAGAGGTGGTCGCGCCGCATCGGGCAACATTATTCCCTCTTCTACCGGAGCAGCAAAGGCTGTAGGTAAAGTTATTCCCGAACTGAACGGCAAACTGACCGGTATGTCGATGCGTGTTCCTACCTTGAACGTTTCGGTCGTTGACTTGACCGTTCGTCTGGCTAAGGAAACCACTTACGAAGAGATCTGCGCTGCCATGAAGGAGGCTTCCGAAGGCGAACTGAAAGGTATCCTCGGATACACCAGCGACGACGTTGTCTCTTCAGACTTCATCGGTGATGCACGCACCTCGATCTTTGACGAAAAGGCAGGTATCCAGCTCAGCCCGACTTTCGTAAAAGTTATCAGCTGGTATGACAACGAATGGGGTTACTCAAACAAGGTTCTGGACCTGATTGCTCACATGGCAAAAGTAAACGGATAATCCGTTATCAGATACAATTTGAAGAAAGGCCGTTACCGCTATCGCGGTTCGGCCTTTTTCATTTTACCGGTCCAGCTTTTCAGCAGTTCCGTTGTCAGTGCAGACTGACCTGCAGGTTCATCACCTGTAAATGCCGGTTAGTTCATAGTACCCTCCGGGCTCTCCCTTTTGGTTATATCCTCCTTGAACAGGAAGATGAATCCGAGCAGGAAGAGAACCGTCATTACGAATGGAACGCTCCATACATACATCCAGTTGTATCCACCCTCCGCTGTATGGAATTGCACCACGTTACCGGCAACCAGTGTGCCCATATATTTTCCAACCCCGTAAGTGGCGAAAGCGAGCAACCCTTGCGCCGAATTACGCAACGAAGATGGAGCCTTCTCGTCCACAAACAGCTGTCCGGCAACAAAGAAGAAAGTGAAGCAGAATCCATGCAACGGCAGCACGGCATAAATGAATCCGTTGTTGCCGGTGGCTGCACTCAGGGTGAACAGCCCGTACATCATCACCCAGGCCACGATGGCAGCCACAATACTCCCCTTGTAACGTAACTTGAGGAAAAAGAACGGAAACGTGAAGAGGAAAATCACCTCCGCCACCTGTCCGAGGCTCATTGCCGCAGCCGCATTCAAGATCCCCACGTCGGTGATGAAAAGATTGGTGAAAGAGTCGTAAAACGCCAGCGGTATGCAGATCAGCATCGAAAAGAGCAGCAGGATAAGGAACGACCTCTCCCGGGTCAACCTGAAGGCATCGAAGCCGAGCAATTGCCCAACTCCTGCTTTCCCGGCACTCTTCACCGGAGCATTGTATGGCAGGCTTAACGCGTAGAACCCGGAAAGTAAAGAGACTCCTGCCCCGATCAGGAAAGGGGTGGAGAAAGATTCCAGCTTCAGTGCACTGATAAGAAGTCCCGCCCCAATCCAGCCAAGCGACCCGAACAGCCTGATCTTTGAGAACTCCTTCGCCGGGCTCTCCAGGTTGGCAAACGATATGGAATTGGTCAACGACATCGTGGGCATGAAACAGATGCTGTAAAGCAACAGCACGGGGAAAAAGAGGGAGAATGACCCGATTCTGGTCAACCAGAAAAGGAGAAAGGCTCCCGTGACGTTAAGAAATGCCAACACCCTGTTCGCCGAAAAGAAACGGTCGGCAATCATCCCCACTATCACAGGCGATATGATGGCTGCTATGGCTGCAGTGCTATAGGCCAGCCCTATTTGTACACCGGTAAAGTCGAGTGTCCTTCCCAGGTAAGTTCCCATGGTTACATACCATGAACCCTGGATAAAGAACTGAAAGAACATCATGGCCGACAGCCTCGTCTTAATTGCTTTTTTCTGCATATATTTATCGATTTAATGCCTGATTAAAATATATTGACAAAAAGAAAAATCTCCCTGCCTCAACGGAGACGGCAGAGTCAAGCAGCAAGTGCAATTTACATTAATTGTTTGTAAAACTCAACTTTGGGTGTGTTAAAGTCCAATTTTTTCCTCGGTCTTTCATTCAGCCTGTGCTGTATCCGCTTCAATCTG
>Ga0116191_1001194_pt1 | contig 21341 bp, 9 predicted proteins | sample AD_UKC111_MetaG_FD_89897 | JGI IMG/M metagenome (GOLD analysis project Ga0116191, IMG submission 89897) | Active sludge microbial communities of municipal wastewater-treating anaerobic digesters from Hong Kong - AD_UKC111_MetaG | ecosystem: Engineered > Bioreactor > Anaerobic > Digestate | place... | reverse complement strand
TCTTGCAACTGCTTCATGACAAGGTGATAATGGTTTTTTATTTGTGTCTAATACAAATACCATAGGATTTTCTCCTTTCCTCTGCTTACGCAGGTTATATTCTCCTCGACCATGTTATAGATGTTTGTTATGTGCAAGACACTAGCGCTACCCACCACGCTTGTTTAACCTTGCACGACAGAGGAACGGGCTGGAGAAGCACCCGAACGTGTCATGACATCTATAACGTAGGCTCTGTTTCAAGCCTTGGTCTGGTCAACATGGGGCTTACAAGCCCATGACTTTAGTCATTGGGTTGTTGACATCTCTTTCAATCGCAAATAATTAACACGGTGCATATTCGCTACTACCGCAATCGCCGCCGCCACCACCATCATAACTGAATGACACATTCCCAACTTGAATGAAATATCCAGGCGGCTACTGCAACTCATCTTCAACTTCATGTACGCCACCGACTACGAAAAGCACATATAATGAGTCATAGAAGTCGCTATTCATTTCGAATAGTTGTGCTAACGTAATACCGTTGTATGTTGCTGTCTCTGTCTATTCAATAAACTAATCGGCCACAAGTTGGCTTGTAATTGGCTACAATGCACCAAGCGATTGCAATTTATTAATTATAGTAGTCTTAACCTATTGACTTAGTACATTCATTATTTCTTCTTGTTGATCTGGTGGAACATTTGGTGGATTAGTTTCATACCAATCTAACTAGAGATATATGTCAACTTTGGCTGGCTGCTAGCATATGAATCTAACGTCTATACCCATCGGTATATATTTGCGCTATTCAGACTATACCCAACCTACAAACTAATCGTTTATCTATGCAAAATCCTAATCTGTTGTAACTTCAGTAAGCCGCGGATACATTACTATGTCTACTGTACCCTAACCCCTAATTTGATCGTATACCATTACATCTGATACCTAAGGCTCTATATACTTAATCTACTATGTTATTGATTGTTGATTGAATGAATTTGAAATCTAGAATGTATTAAATAATCTATTCGCAAAGTCTTGCCGCGATTCGATGTAGTATACGCTATCGATGTTGCGAGACTATTTAACAATCAATTGTGGGGCAATCTTCTATTTCTACTGTATGATATTGAACCGCGTATCCTTCTGAATTACCATATTAGGAATCATTATTATAGGCTGAGCAGGAATTACACAAACCGGTCTACTAAGCTACTGTATCCAATATTCAACGTCATTATCACCAAAATAAAGTCTAAACCTATTGCCGGCCTAATCTTCTATCTGTATATCATCGTTTATAATATCCTCTACAGATGGATATCCACCAGCACCAGTGATTAGAAGCTAGGAAAGAATATTAGGAAATCTAAGCACATCTATTGTCTGTAATACTATAGAGTCATTAATTGACAATTGCTATGTCTCAGACTAGTCGTATACCCTAATTTGCTGCCGAACGCCTAGTGCATTCTATAAAATATCTAACTAGCCGCCTAATACATATGATAAATCAAATCGTGCGGCCTACTAGTCTGCATTGTCGTACTACTTAGATATGCTCCACTATAACGTATTAATCAATGAGCTTAGAAAAGTTCCTTCAACATATTCTATATCGGCGCCGTATTGCTAGCTTAGTTCACTTATTAGTACATCTCTTATATCATTTATATCTGGCATGTGATACCTCCTCCGCAACTCGTCTATTCCTAGATTAACTACTTAAGATTAAAAGTTAATTAGCGACGTTACGTCATTCTACTCTACAGATATATGCTAGCTCATCACTTCAAATTCCTGATCGTAGTACGTAAATGTTATACGTACGTTTAATAAGCCATGTAAATCATCTGGCTCAAGTTCTATATTCATCATCTCATTACCAGATACAAAATTCTGAAGCTAGTCAGTTATTACTTTAAGTACATATGGCTACTATTGGCTAGGCCGCACTCCATGTACATAATCAAAAATCTGGTATCTATCAATGCCGAAATTTGGAGTTAATGCCAACTCGCCGCGTTCAGTCTAAAATAAATTGTGTAATATCTACTGCTACCTATATACCAAATCATTGGTTACCATTAATTCAGAGCCGTCAAATTGAAGATCACCGTTACGTACCACCAGCTCCATACAACTCACCCTTTCGACTGAACGTAATCACTAAGAGTTTTGAATAGTAGCTAGATTTTAACGAAGATATCCATGTTTGGAATCATATTTGGAAATGGAGTTACAACGGAGCTAGGTATAAACAGGTCCTGAGTAGGCGATTCCTGCTGTATTAGCCCATGCTATTCCTACTAGATCATTCTATCATTCTTCTTAGTGCCGCGTTCTGATGTAACAGGCCCATTCTGAATAATTTCAGTTCCAACTTGTGATTGAATTTGTACCTTACCATCGCCTAGCTAAACGAATGAGTTAGAGCTGCCTGGTATAACGGTAAAACCATTAACATCATTATGCATCTACTTATCCTAATCAGCTATCTACTTTGCATTTATCTACCTTATATATTCTTTCTTTTCCTGTTCGTAGCTCATACACACGCCTCATTTCTGTACTTGAGAATTGATATCTTCTGCATTCACATACGTAGGTAGCATATATAGAATGGCTATCATATCTGACTAATCGTTACCCATTATTACCGCACCGAAGTTATTGTCATCTTGCTACTACGGTACTATTCCTATAAACTGGAATGGATACTTCTAACGGCGGCCATTGACATCAGCTATTATAGTATGCTCATTCCATAGTATCTTCTAAGGCTTTACATTATAAAATTGCATTACAACTCGCCTCCGATCACGTATTCCAACGCATCATACTAAGTGTATAGTACCAATAGTTCTCGACGTCACGTGTGAAGAATTGACTAAATTGTGTTGCCGCCTCATTCCACCACTTCTAAGTATTACCCCACTATGCATCAAATATATCATATAAGCCAGTAGGCGCATATAGCTACTAACTAGTTAGGAATGGCTTACCATCTTTTATAGGTGGAATTACATCGAATGGGAAGTAAACACGATCTTCACTTACCATCTACTCTTGCTCGTTTATAAATACTCTGGCAGTTGAATAGTTTATATACTTACCTATATTTAATGAATCAACTAGATATTTGGCACCGTATAAACTACCTAACTGGAATGAGTATTTATTAATCTATGCCTTGCCTATCTATTTACCTACCTACTTTACAGTAATCTTATCTGCGGCCTTTACCTATGTAGTAGTTAACTAAGCAGACTAGCCAGCAGTCCAGATAGTAGATAGAATAAAAAGTGAGCCAATAAGAGTATTTATCAATACCTTGAAAACAAAAGACATATGCAAATCTCTAGTATGTATAATTGGCATTAGCGTTATCTCTGTTATATATCCAACCTCTAAACCAAATTGCTGACTTACACTCCGAATTTGGAATAGGCCAAACAAATTCGTTTTAGAATCTTCTATAAACTAATAATCGTACGGTTTAATATCAGGCTTACCTAACATAATGATAGAGCCATGATACATTTGAGATTCAACTTCACGTTTTAGTATCTGTGTACCAACTATGGTACGCATCTGCGGCACTTTACCAATACTCTTTTCTCTTACAACTGTGTGCCTCTTGCTCTCATCTAATAGTGGATTAAGCTATATTTCAACGTTAACCATACGTTTCTGACCAGATGGTGATTCAACTCTGTCACCAAATATATCGAATGACTATAATATGTCACCTATAATACCCCAACTCTACAGTAACTATGGAGTATACAATAGTACAGTATCCGGAGTATCATTGTTAATCATTACGGTATTCTCTATTATGTCTTTTGATGAGATGAAATGGAAATTCTAAAATGGTTTAGTACCCTTGCCATAATAGCTAGATAGCTAATCAGATAGGCCGTCGACTACAGAAATCTACCATGTTGGGCGTAACTGACTGTACTGCCAAACGTGCGCTTTAGTCTAACTCTATTGAAGCGCACTAATATATGTGGATAAGCTCTTAAGAAGTTCGTCGGCTTTAGCACCAGATATATTTGCTTTTGACTATTGCTATACACTGTTATTAGTTGCGGCCTATGAAATTGCCTACGTATACCTTAGTGAGCTTAGGTACTAGTTTCTAACACCAATTGGCTATTGTTCCTATGACAGTATCTAGTATGTAGCTATCTGTTCTTTTGCAACCTTGCCACTCGACTACTATAACTTAACAGTGTCCATTATGTACTTCCATCTGTCATTATACTGCTAGCTACTAGCCGATAGCTGTGCTATACTCTACAAGTCCTAAACCAATTTATTCAATGCTGTCAACTAATGCCGCATATTGAGTATAAACTCTGGCTTTACACATACACCAACTTTGGAGCTTTGAAGCCACTTATGTGTGTCATCTAAGTAGCTAAATATTGTATTATGGATATTCAGAGCTTGCTCGTATTTGTCAATTAGCTAATCCATCTTATTAGCGTAAAGAATATGCTGCAGATGCTGCTGGTTATCTCTTAGTTTCCTAACTAGGCTTTTACTCGCTTCATAGTTATCTGAATATTGTATATTCTGTGGGTCAGTGAATATATTTACTCTTAACTATGTATTGCATAGCTATTCAAATATATCTACCATCTAGCCATACATGTATGAGTTGACATAGCCGCCTTTTTCCTAAAGTGTGGCGAAGTTAGTTTGCATATCAACTAAATGCCATATCTATGTATTCAACTACTGAACTATATCATGCGACACTTGAATGTTATACTAGTTCTTATCAAGCTCCTAGCGGTCTACTTTATGCATGTATTCGGAAATTGGTAGAAACTTGTTATCGGTAACAGTTTTAATTACATAATTGATCTAGTATGTGGATGACTACAAGTCCACTTCATCAATAATGTCGGCATATTCGAGATTTTGTACTATCAGTTCCTACGTATTGACAAATGGGATTTCAACATTTGATCTTATCTACATACTCAAGCTCCTAGGTTGAACGAATCGAATATGTTGTTCATCATAGAATTCACCGCATTGAACCGATAATTATCAGTAGATTTATAAAGCTGGCCTGACTAAGGTAACATCTTTGCTAAATTCTACTAATTATATATGTACGTACTTGAAAAGCTAGCAAAGCTATTCTACAATTCATTATAATTAACGCCGGTATTTGGTAATGGACCACCCAAGCAGATTGAGAATCCGAATATATCATCCCAATATGGATACCAAGACTAGAATTTGATCTCCTGCTTATTGTAAGTTGGATTAACCACATTAGCTATATACTTATCTACCCACGTTAGCTTATTATCTATGATTCTAAGGAACTAGATGCCGCGGCTTGTGTCTGCAATTTTCTGATTCGCAATCTACTAGTCTATGTTCTATTGTACAGTTGTAACAGATACCATATTGAATATATTAGTGCTCTAACCATCTCTGCTTAGCTTATGCTTTATAGTCTACTAATTTTTTATAAACTTATCCATCTCATCGCGCGGCATATATAATTCAACTTGAGCTATAACCTACTGTGACTAGAAGTTTAGTATCTAATTTATAAAGGTAATTCTTAGATACTAGTAGTCAACAAATTGATTGCTAATTGGTTTACTTTGAATACTTCTATATAGCCTATGCATTCCATATATATTATTGCGCTACAGCCGCAAGTATAGGTCCTAATACTTGTACTAACTTAGCTACCAGTTGTAAACACTACTGCTCAACTTCGGATTGTCTTTATTGTCCACTATCTGTTCAATTAACTACTATGGTATGAAAAACTCTATACCACTAAGCTAAAACTAGAAGTCGGTCTATATATCTGGCGCTAACTATAGCTAAGGATTGAGATAATTCTTCCTGACTAGATTACTTATTCTAACAGCGTAATGCAAATTACTGATATCGCTAGTTACTAAATAGTCTGTAAACTTTTTATTTATTATATCTTTAACACCATTACTAAGATATTCAAACCAAATTGGCTTTAAACCATTTCCAGCAAATGGCTGCTATTTAATTAAATCTAAATCAAATGTAGACTGCTAATCAAAACCAAATCCACTCCTATATAGCTGCGGGAACAAATCGACAATGACACTATTTGTCATATTTACGATATACTATAAGTCATCAGTTACGCCGCTGTCTATATACTATTTCAGTATCTACTTACCAATTGCCTGCCCATCTTTATTGAATATCTCTTTAAATGTTTTGAATCTACTATCATTCAATTGTGATGCCGATATGTTATACTTTGTATTCGATTTAGCATAGTTCTAATAATTCTGTTTATAGTCATTTGCAGTCCAACCACTAGTGCTTAACTGTTCGTCAACCAATTCAGAATCATCTACAAGTCTATCGAATGTTGATTGGTTATTGACTTCAAATAATTTTGTCTACATGGCAGAATCACTTGGCAACTTACTAACAATATTACTTTGCACACTACTAAATGATATAAGCCCCGGTTCGGACTTGCCTAACTAATTAACATTAAGTACTGACATTCTAAAATTAATGTTCTATACTCCATCAGAATATAGTTTCTTTGAAAATCTGAGCATATGAATTGGCAATACATTTGGATACTACGAATCTTGCGTATGAGCTAGCCATGTGCGCCATAGATACGAGCCATTTGAGTTGTATAGTAGATCTGGCACTTGTTGCGTGACTCCACCCTATGTATATACGCCAACGTTTGCGGGCTAGTCAGTGAAATTATTAAGTAGATACTTCACATGCACAGGATTACCTAACTTTGGCATTAGGAATGACTTAAGCTAGTAGTAAGTCGTAAATAGTGAATCGTCGTAGTTGACTCCGCCTTCACCTAAGTGAAGATCTGGATCGAATGATGTTATATACCATAATGTTCTTGTTAGTTTAAGCTAATTCTTAGTCTCTGTGACAATAGTCTCATCAGAGTAGCTCCATAACCAGTTATGTAACTTGGTATAGTACTGAGTCATATGATTTATCAATTTGCTGCGCAACGTACTCTTCTAATTTACAAATTGATTTATGCTATTGAGCATCTCTACCTGCTGAGCTGAAGTTAGTGTTTTCTACTACCCTCTAATGGCGCCTAATAGGTTAAATTCAAGCAATAGCCCGCTCTTATCATCTAACTACTAGCCACCAAAATAGTACAGCCAAATCTATTGAGCATATTTCTAATTAGCAGAAATAATATCAGATTGCTTACGTACCTCATACTAATCTGGCTATGGTGAGCCTAAGAATGAACTATTTATCTAATTTATCAGATTTGAATACACTGCATTATATTTATCAATGATGTTCTTGTATATTACATCCCTACCGCTTGAACCAATGATACAATTCTATTTATCGTAGCAGCCAGTAATCTTTCTAGATGACGTGATACCAGTACTATAAGTATCCCAAATGCCGCCGATTTGCTACTTATCAGCAAATTGCCATTCACCTTGAGCAAATTTATTTAAAATCTATCGCTTCTCACTGTCTGTCTTACCAGCCACGAAGTCGAGTATATCAGCTAGGTAAATTGTATGTACCTACTCTATTGTCCAGCTGTGATAATCAAAAGGATTAATATACTATATTGACTATTTTAATGTACCAAGCGAGGATGTACAACCTCTTATCTTATTCATATACGCTTGCTAATACTACTACCATATACCATATAAGTATACGAATAGTTGCCGCTCGTCAACTGGTGTCTTAAATGTTGTCAAAAATTGCTGATATATCTTATCTAGATAGCTGCCTAGTAAATTTGGCTCTAAATCAACAGGATACTAATTTATGTAGGCATCTATATACTTAGATGACTTAGTTGGATCAGCTTCATAGTCTATAAACTGCCCAATTCTCAACTCGCCGCCAGTACGCATTATGTTAGTCACTTTCATGTTTGCTGTACCTGTATTATTGCGCTACTCGTAGCCGAATGTAAGCTTACCTCTACCATAGAATCTAATGCCAGGCTTCAGTTGATTCTAAAAGTGGTTCTTTATCTCACTCATCGTTGAGAAATTATACGATTCAATTCCTAAATTTTGTCTCTAACGATCTAATTTCTTGTCTAATCCATCAATACGCTTGAATAGTTTACTATATATTATCTAGTTACCTGACTGGCTTGACCTAGTATTAAAAACACTATCAATTAAATTCTGAAAATCACTTGTGAAGTAGCCAAATACAGACGCATACTCTCCTGGCACCTGCACGCTAAACGAGTTAAGATTATACTAATGTAGAGTAAAATCGTACTAGCCTGCAATAGGGCCTGATGCAAGTTGTTCATAGCGCAGGCTAAACCAATTTGTGTCTCGAATGTCTTTATACTAATATGAACCACCAGACGGTAGATCCACATAGACTAACGTATCATCTGTAAGCTCATCGTATAACGTGGCATCGACTGGGAATTTCATATTATACTTGAGTTTATATGCATCATCGCCAGACTTAACTATTCCGCCATCGGTAACTAGTCTACCACTCTAATTTCCATCTTGCCAAATATGCGATATCTTGAATTGTAACACGTCTGGCTTATTAGGATTACTAGATACAGATTCTGCATACTACTGTAACTATATACCGTGTGCCATCATTACTGCTTTCTACTTTGTACCAACTCCATCACTGTTTCTGTCTGACTAGTATACGTGCGTATCACTCATCAAAACTAGATACTTTCTGTATTTCGATGATAGATGAATTACTATTGGAGGCCCAGCATATATATCTTTATCTATAAATGCAAATCCAATTTGTAAATTACATGTCTTGCCACCTTTATCCCATACTTCAATTTGCAGTACGTCAGAGAATATATTTATAACTTGGTTATTCTTATCGAACGAGAGCTAAGAATTATATATCAAGTGCTTCACATAATTTAACATGCCTAGTTGTTCAAGACTTACCTTGTTATCAAGACCAACATATGGAGATACATACTAGCCGTTATTGTAACTAGTCGAATTGTATAAAGCGGCCCAGTCTCTTACATTCTAGTTATGTGGCATGAACACAAAACTTGCTACTTCGTTCATTTTAAATCTCTTCAACGTATATTTCTCAATATCAGTTACAGATAACGGCTAAGTATACTACTACTAAGACTGCACACTATTTGTAGTCACACACTTATTTCCTATGCCAAATGCCACATTCTAGTTTTGAAGTAGATACTAGTTATACAGCTACTAAGGCTATATATTACCTCTTACTATATCCTATGTACTTACCTCGGGCCGTTCTACAAATGCATCACCAGTGTATGGCTATGACTTTGTGAATGGTACGAGCTTATCGATCATAAGTATTGATGAGGAAAACTCGCCTGTATCCTTCACACCAACAAATGTACCTGATTCATACTTTAAAGGAGACTAGTATAGACCAAGATCGTCCATCTAATTTGAGCCGCCTTCTGACTACAAAATGGATGTGTTAAGCGAATACTACTACAAGTTATTTGTATTCACACCGCCATCGCTCTAATCAAAATAATAGTACTTGAATGGATAGTGTGCTTTACCAAAGAATACACGCTAAGACGCCGCCACATCTTCTAATGGCTCTACCTAACAGATGTAATCTGGTGAAACTAACTACTAGTCCTCTATAACGTCCCATGCACTGTAACCCTATTCTGCAGTGTAATGCTCGAAGTGATGTTCAAAATTCTAGAAATAACTATCAGGCACAGACCAGAACGACTTTGCGCCAGTTTGCATAGTAGTATAATAATCAGAAGGAGTATATATATTATCATATGCAGGAAGGTACTGTCTAAACTATATCCACGAGAATGAGCTTCTTATGTAAGCAGCTTCATCTATTTTTGGCATCATATACTAGAATAGTTTCTCACTAACATCCTATGCCTGCGTCATACCTAATTCTGGCTAGCCTACTCTTTTAATCTAGTCTACAACTCTATCTTTTGGCGTATTGAAGAATCCTGTATATAGCTCTGGTTTCTTGTAAATAGGTTTAGCTAACTACTAACCATATCCCTAAGCTATGAATTCCTATTGTCCATTTTCCATTTGTACATCACGGATATATCCTACAAATACCTTAGTTAATTCTTGAACATTCTTAGAGTAGCCAATCCTTATTTCAATATCTACGCCAGGTTTTAATAGCTATGCTATAGGCAGTTCACCTGTATTCTAACCTACAGATATATAGTTATTATCTACGAATCGCTCGCCAGAGTAATCTAATGTTGAATACAACTTAACTACCTACGAATCAACAGGATTATCCTACTCACGAATGACGGCCACATCTTCGACAGAGTGATATACATATTGTTTATACTCGAAATTAGTACTTGAGCCACGCTTTAGATTAAATACTATACACTATTGTGGCTACATAGAAATCCTACGAGTAGTATCTTCAAGTAGCCTTTTAAGTACATATGCCTGCATATAAATTTGCTGATCCCACTCTTGAAGCTACAAATTCTTGCGGCCAGTTAGCTTATTTGCATTTTCTGCATCAACAAAGCTCTAGGACTATAAGCTATTTAGGAATATGTCATTCTATCTTGTTATGTAATTTGAGTTGGCAACTAACTTCATATAGTTTTCCATTAGATTATTAAACTCAAATTTAGTGAGAGAATCATCTACTGTAGGATCATTCTAATTCTACTATTGCATTATCTCTTGCCTATACATCGGGTCAGATAGCATCTGCCTAATTGACTCATCATTTGGGACAAATGGCGTATTTGACTATTGCTTGTTGAAGCCAAAGTTGATTGACTAGCTGCCGTCGTACTAATTTATAGTGAATCCTTTATACGTATTTTGTATCTCTTCCATCATATTGTATATACTACCAGTCGAACTATCTCCAGTATTTAATAAGCTCTACTACGTGCTCTTACTTGTGAACAGGTCATTCAACTACTGTGCACTATCGCTTGCTATGTTTGTATATTGAAATACGTTCTGCTACAATGCACTTGTATATTGCTGCACGAATTTAAGCACTGAAGCATTGTACGTCTAATCTTCACTTTGCAAGTAAACGTCGTCAAACTAGCCAATACTCTTGCCTTTACTCCTTAAGTCACGTGGCTCTGTAGGAAGCCTGTAATTCATTTCCCATGGACTTAAGTAGCCCGATTTAATTAGCTACATACTGAATGTATTTATAAAGTTCTATTCCTACAAATCGACGAACTACAGCATGTCGTGCATATAATTAAATAGGTCATCAAGCTAAGAGTAATGCCGCAGCAGATCTATTCTCTACTAGTTATTGTTGTACTATAAGTCAGTAATTAGATAGTATATAGACGAGAAGTTGGTACAAAACTAATAAATTAGCTATTTGCCATCGTTTCCCTGCTCTACAAGCCATTTAAATAAACTCGTTTGCATCATAAAATTAGTTGACTACTACCCGCCACCAGCCGCGATGGTCCGTTCTGTATTAAGCTAACTAAGAAATTCTGCAGAATTGGAGCTTATAAGGTACAATTCAAACTAATGCTATATGTCATTAGCCAGCTTATTCTAATCGCCAAATATAGAACGGCCAAGCTAGCCAAACTTTGGCCCGCCTGCAAGATCAACTATAGAATCTGATTCCTAATTATAAAACTACATATTAACTGCTATTTCTATCATTTTCCTTACGTTAGTGTCATACTTCAAGTCTGTGTTTGTACTCAGGAGTAAGCTTAATAACTTTGTGCCTGCACTATTGACTAAGCCTTTCTAACCATATATATAAGAATACAACCAACTTACTGGAGATAGCTAGCCGTCGCCTAACCACGTATTCAGATTCATATAGTTTACAACAAATCTATTTAAGTCATTGTTTATATCAATAATATCAAAGCCAAAGGACTCTGATAGTTTATACATATCTACAACTGAATTCTAAAGTACCATCTTATTAAATTTAGGTGACCTTAATAGATCTTCATTTGGGTCAACACTCCTGATTGATACAACTCTTGCATTCTTAAAGCTGGCCTTAGTTAATTTTGGTAAATTGTTATTACCTAGCATCCCAACTAATTCGCTATAGTCTCCAGTTTTAAATTTCAAGTGACTATACATGAAGTCCTTAAGCCTGACATCTTTGGTTGAATTGCCAGAAGAAGCCTTCATTATCCACATGTTCTTCTACTTATCTGTGAATAGCGTATCGCTGTATCGCTCTATGAGCGACTACGTAAACTAGTTCTCTGTAACAAGCTATTGGTCTATATTAGACTAGAACTAGCCGCCGTTTATATAAAACAAGCCTACTATATACTACAATTGTAGGTTATACGCATAGCCTTCCTTAAGACTATCAGATATCTCTTTAGTCATCATTGCAGACTAAGTAGCTGCATCTGTTGATTGATACATTTGATAATACTCTTGACTATCAGGTGTAGGTGCATACGTTGGATAACCAAATGTATAGTTATAATCAAGCAGTTTATTCTAATCTGTTATGTTATACAATGCATCCAACTATTTATACTAATCAGTAAGTATGCCAAGTGGGCCATAGCTAAGTGTATAGTGTGTTTGAGGCTTCTTAGTATCTGTCGTTTTTGTTATTGACTAGTAGTAAAATAGCATGCGTATTCCAGAAACCAGTGATGCATAGAAATGCCGCAGATTGCGGTCTATATACTTCTCTTGTATTATTGAAATTATATTATTTACAAATCCCATTGCATCATCAAGTTTCTTCTTGTCGCTATCGCTAAGATCTGAATTTCCACCTCTAATCTAAGTCTCTATTATAAAGTTCATGTATGACTATACTTCCTAGTCACTCTTTTGTACTTTCGAGTCTTTAGCTAGTAAATTCTAATGTAGATAGAGCTAGAGTAGCTACGTCATAAGCTAACTTGTAAACGCTTTATAATGGATCATGTAATCAAAGTAGATTGCTGTCAATAAGTAGTGGTCCTATATGTATGCCTTATAGTTATCTATCAATTTACTTGCAAAAGCCTCAAGTTCGCTCTTCTATTCTGTTGCACTTGTCTTTGCAACCGATTGCTACAAGTCAGATTTTACTGTAGTTCTAATTATGCTTGCTGCGGCCGTGTAATTAGCCACTATTTTCTTTGCATAATCAGATGTATTTGACATCTAAATATTATGACTCTAACTATTTATCTGCTATATCTTCTATTCTGACAAGTTACCGTTACTATCAAATAAGCCTGACGTATCGTATAGCCAAGCCTAAGAGTTAAATAGATAGAATGATACTTTGCTGTTATTTTGTATCTACTTCATCTACTAACTCATCTATTGATTTTTAAATGCCGCATATTGCTTATTTATTTCTCGCTATTCTGAATGTAAAACAATACCTGAAGTTGATACAAACTGCATCATGCAGCTAAACTAATTTGGATAGTCATCAAGCGTGCTAACTGCAAAATTTGTTATGTAGATATTTGTGATACCAAACAGATTCAAAATGCCTGTAACAAGCAGCGGCTACTAGTTAACAAAACCTTGCTACTAGTTTATTATGCTCTACGATAAGTTCCTAAATGACTGTATAGTATCTATGAATTCTCTGCCTTGCTAATCATTCTATACTATGAAGTTAATTACTCCGCGTTCTCTGCTGGAACCCATGTATTGCCTTATAGTACGATCCTAATGTGTATTGAATCCTACTATCTGATTATCATATTGAACTTGTACTCCCGTTATTTGAACTGATCTGTTATCGGTTAAATCAAGCGTGAATAGATCAACCACATTATCTACTTTTGCACCAGTTTCGTTTACTTTATTCTTAATATAGTCGTTTATCTACTACGTAATTCGTTTACTGTACTCAACTAGCTGATCTATTAAACCGCTTCTTGCATATGGATCATTCATAAGCGATATATCAACCTGCGAATAGTGCATCTACTATTGTTTTGCAGTATCGTTGCCACCGAAGTCTAGACCAAGTTGCCACTTCATCTGCATATATATTGTGCCGATTATGTAGTCGATATCAAATATCATCTTCATTGACTTAGCCATAGTATCTAGCTGTACAGACTATTGTTTATCCTTCTTCTTAACTATTTCATCAACTGCGGCAAATCTATTTCCAACATCTTCTATTATCTAATTTCTAATATCTGCCGACTCAAAAAAGTACGAGCGCTACTTTAATCCAGTTGAGTCATTATATCCATCTCTATACATCACTGTTGCCTAATCACGTTGGTCGTACGACTACTAAGTTGGTGACATTATTAGTTTCACTTGCAGCTAGCCCTACGTGTTAGGTAGTGTATTGACTTGCACAACATCAATCTAGTACATCCTAACTCCATTATCATACCACGAGCCACTTACTAGCTCGTTAAGCCGCTCACCATAAACTGGTACTATTGGGAATAACTTCAATAGCGAGTAGAAATGGTTAAAGTCAACGTACAGATAATTCTAATTAGGGAAATTCTTCAGTGTATCTTGATCTAATAATTTACTCAACGTCAAATTCTTCTACTCAACTAATTGGCGGCTGAATATAACGTCTATAGTAACTGCTGTGTTATACTTCGTAGGATTAATGACATTATCATTTATTCTATAAAACGGTACTACCTAGCCTTGCATTATATCCACTATTTCAAGTTTAGTAGGGCCGCCGATTATAGCTACGTCGCCTATTATAATTAATTCTTCTGGCTTGATATAGCCAGAGAGATATTTCGGGTCACCAACTCTTGCGTAGTCATCTTTACCCATCAGTCTGCCTCCTCAACTAAATCACTTAACTTGAATTCGCTGAATACAAATGCCGGCACATATATGTAGTATCTAAATGTTTGATAGCTGCGTTCAAAGAAATCAAATTTGCTATTATCAAGTAAAGGGAACGTCTTAATTACAATGAAGTCTTTAAGTGATAGTTCATATCCAGTACCTGAATACTACTTAACTCTAAAGCCGTCACTTTGTCTTAAAAATAGCTAGTCGTCTGTAATGATCTGCTAGAATAAGTCGTTGTCAATTTGATTGAAGCTAGTACCTCTAATATACTATTTATACTAATAGCCATCGTTATACTATATAGGCTCTGTAAACTAAGCATTATATTTAATTATGAAAGCAACAAATAGGCCGCTCTTTTCATCTTGAATGTACGTAGTTGAAGTCTACTAATTGCCGTGCTATGTAATTGTGAATGACAGCTCTTGCCTAGGATCCTAATCGAATACTAACTAGCTGCCAGACTACTATGCTTCAGAACTGCTATTTGTTCCATTAACGAACTACTATGAAATCTACTAAGAATTAGGAGATCTTAGGATAATGACGTTGCTTATTGGTGATGCAAACTCAAATTTTGCACTTGCACCCTTTGTCAATTCCTAATATCCAGTCTACTAAATCTAAAATACCTTCTTAATCTTGCCTGATATATTGCATTCAAACTATGTGTTAGTATTATATAAACTTTCAAGTGCCGCCATATCACCGGCCTATACAGTTCTAATACTGACTATATCAGAAACCTAGACTAGCTATACTACAGAGTCATTTGGTAAGAATCCATATCCAGATTGGCCTACCTCAGCCTATAGCTAATCTACCATTTGCTTAAATCCTACTTGTACATTTTCGTTTGTACTATAGTAATTACTCAATTCAGCTATCACATGTTGGCCGCTTGATACACACTCTATTGAAACGTCACCAAACTCATACTACTCTTTAACTGGTATTACAAGTTCTGAGACGTTTGGATTAATCTCATCTGCTGTCCACTAATAGTGCTAGTACTAATACTTTCTAGTCTACTAAGTGGAATAAGGTTCCTACGAGAAACCATGCTAATCACACCACGTTTTCTCTTTATAATTATTCTGCTCATTACCAATGAATTTGCCAAGTTGATATAGCTCGGCCTTATTTGTATCTACTGCTACACCTTCGCGCTAAATCTAGAAGTATGATCTCAATATGTCTACATTGAATGTCTTTGAGTATTCGTCATATCCCTACGCTTGACTATATGTATAAGTCTCATCCTACTGCCCATACATTTTAACTAGTCCATCTGTATCGCTATACTGTACTGAGCTTGGAGTCCAATCCTATGCATTTATATTCAACTTAACGAGTGAATTTAACATTATGGCCGGCCAATATGGATAACTATTAAGTTCATATACACCAATTAATTTTACACCCGTTGTCTAATCTACATAAAAATCCTCAGTGACATACTACATGCAAGTACTGCCTTGCTAAAGTTTAAATGGCGTCTAACTACCACTACTGCGTATCTCACTGTCTTGAAGCTACTCAAATTCAAGTAGATAATAACTATACTACTCGTATCGAGTATAGCCATCAAAGTCAGATACTTCTAAATCAGAAATATCGTTTATGTCGCCATTATATATGTTTTTGAATAGTGTCTTATCAAACTTAAAAGTAACTCCATCTTCTGTTGTATAGCCCAATACACTTAACTAGTAGCTAAGTTTCTACTCTGGCATAATCGTATGATTTAAGAAACTATATTTGGCCAGCAATTCATCCAATATTGCGGCCTATCTATTATTAAACTCCATAAATGCATATATATTGAAATCATCATTACCAATTAAGCGCCGATATACGTACATATCAAGATTATTCAGGTTACTCAATTTTGGCGCCTCCAGTCTGAATAAGTTTTGCTGTTCTTACGTTATCTACATATCGCCATACGATTTTACTGAATACCCTAGTAAGTGGAGTATCATTCTTAAAGTAGAAACCTATATTCTCACCATCTTGTACACCTAAATTAAATCTGTAATGCCCGCTGCCGCTTCCTATTAGTCGCACCTCATTATCTTCTAGTACCTATGTTAATGACGGATTATTTGGTTCATAGCATTCAACAATGAATTCATACATACCAGCCGGCAGTTCGAGTTCAATTAAATCCGTACTCTACTAAGTATTTAACCTATAGCATTTAACTTCCACATTTGCTGTAAGAGTTACAGACTCGCCTTGCAATACTACAAACTCAACTAAATCTTTATATAAGCGGCTGATTCCGTTGTACTGTACCGTCACTGGGCCAACACACTAGTAGTAGCCCTATTTATTAATTTCCTATACGTATTGGCCATTCTTGAATGTGAATTGTACTGTACGTAGCGACTGACGCTACTCAGGCTGGTAGAACATAACGCCGCACTATGGTGAGAGATAACCTGATACTAAATTAGTGGCATTGACGCCTTGGCGCGTGTATCCATCTATCAGTGATATGAAGCTTAAGTCACTATATTTATTTACATCTTCTGTAAGTAGATTTCTATTCACATAATAAGTTAACGACTTAATTTTATCCTAATAATTAGCAAGCCAGCAGCTTTGCTGATCCTAAGTAAATTGGCCGCCAGTTGAATTAAGCATTGCAGATATACTCGCATACAGTTGAGTCTACCTATCCACGACATTCTATATGTAATTTTCAAGATTATATACGCTAGTTATGTTGCGCTAGTGCTCTTTTAGCTACTAGTATATTTCAGTTATATCTACTGGGCTAGATGGATCTATCATTCAAACACCTCATTTCAATGCAAAACTATAGATACTACCGGTGCATAAATCTAGTTCTATTTTAAATAGGCCACACGTTGCGCACCATTCTTCCTATATTGTACTGGGTAATTCAATATGTACTCATTCTCTTCGACATTCATGTGCTAAAGTACAAATCTGTCGCCTGTCTGTACGAAGCTATAGAATACGCCGCCAGATGTGTAAAATTCTATAGGGTCATGTGCGTTATACATTACACCATTAATCATATACATCTCACTTACCTAACTGCCATATATATCTAGTACACACAGATATTCACTATAATCCAATAACTTATACATATTAGGCTCTGTAAGTCTAATAAAGCCATCAATATATACATTTTGCGGATATTCAAGATACTCTTCAAATTGAGAGTTATACTAATGTATACCAGGCTCAAAAACAATATGATCTGGTAATATGGTATGTCTTATTATAGTACCTGAATCAATAGTCAATTCAAATGGCATATACACTTTCATATCAAAGAATTTGCCGGCGTTATCCTAAATTTTGTACTATAGTGGCAATGCTTGCTATAACTAATCTGCGAGCTAGTGCAATTTGAAGTGTAAACATAACTAAGGCGAGCTATTTATATCTCCAATTTGCTCAGTAAGCCAATCGTCAACTAGGGCTAACTACTATACATCTGAATATATAGTCTCATTAGCAAATTGAAATGTATTCTATTCCAGCCTATTTGATGTGAAGGATAAGCAGGCAGAGAGTGGGAATCTGCCTGCGTAATAATACTATGCCGATTTATCCAAATGATACTTTTGAATATAGTTACTAACTACTTCATCAAGCTATTTCTTGAAGTCTATCATACGCTCAGCAACCCTTTTGTTTCTTACCTTTTTTCTTCTTCACGGCTTACTCCCCCTTCGATTGATCAGATTGCCCATCTGTACTAGCCTGAGCTTCTTCCTTATTCTCTTCCATCGATTTAAGCACTTCATCTTTGAATGCTTCAGAGTCAGCCTTTAGTCGTTCAAATTCTTCCTTAGATATATTGACTAATTCTTCACCAGTAACAATTTTCTTAGATACCAAAATCCTACCCAATGCGCTAAGTAATGACGTCATATTAATCATTTGCGCCAAATTGACGTTACTCATATTCATCAGCATTGTTTCGATATCAACTACATGTTTCTCAACTTCGGCATTCCTGTTTTCAAGTTCGGTTATACGTTCTTCCAATGCGTTAATTTTCTCAAGTTCACTCATCATTTTCCCTCCAGCCATCTATATTTGGTTTTAAACGCTTTAAACCATTCTTCAATATCTTAGTTAGTTCTTCTTCTCTTATAAGGTCACCGTCATCGTCTCCCTAATCCTAGTATTCCACAACCGTAAGATCCTAAAGTGATATGTAGCCTACATGCGTAGCGATTCCTTTGCTCAACTATTCCTCGGCGTGTAGATACAGCTCTTCACCATTCTCAAGAATCTAATTCAATTCCTAGTCACTTAAATAATCCTTGTATATCTCTCTTATTGCATCTCTACTCGTATGATAATGATTATGCACTGTGCGCATCAACTATGGGACTGATATGTACGAATCGTACTACAGTAGAGGAGAATGTACCATGAAATCTGTATACTTACTTAGGATACGTATATCACCCTACATAAAGATCGTACTAGCCGCACTAAATACCTATGAGAATCCGTATGTTCTAACTACCTAATGCTACTTCTATGCCTCTAATACGTTGTAAAGCATAATCTAAGTATTCCAATCGCCGCCGAATGAGTTGATTAATACGTTAATCTCACTTACCTAAGGATTGCTAATGTAGTCAACGAATTCCATAACCTAATTAGAGTCCGGCTAACCTATATCACCAAATAACTTGAACACAACACTATATTGAGTAGGATACATGTACTAAGTCATCTATCCGCTTTGTTGCGCCGAGTACTAGTCCATGTCCCCTTGTACTTTCCGAATAGCCAAGTCTCTTTGATCATATCGCCGTGTTTTTCCCATACTGCTACAAACCTCCCAAAGTGTGTATTTACTATATACCCTTTATTTAGGTATTTCTAAAGAGTCTGCACATACTGACGTACTACCGCATCGACCGCCTCATAACTTATGTCAAGTTCCTACTACACTTCTTTAGTTATGTCAACTTGACTTAGCTTTCTTCTTTCCTTCTACAGCTTTCTAATCGACTGGCTAACTATCTGCTACTGGCTCTTTAACTTCTTGCTCACTAATCTCAACTCCAGACTATTTATTCATTGCCTGTTCCAACTACATCTTGTAATTCAGTACATCCTCTAGCTGCAACTCTATGCCACGGCTTCCTATCCTATACCTTATTATCCCTTGTTGCAACTACGATTCTAACACTATTCTATTGCCTACTAATTCCAGTGCTTCATCGAATGATATGACTTTGGACTATTTCACACAAACTCCTCCCTTCGTCTGTATTAAAATAACAATTCTTCCAAGACTTGTTATTTTATGCTTGAGGTGATGCCTTGATGCAGGAAATTATACTACTTCTAAAAATGCTGTAGATGTTAAAGGATTCAAAAATCATACTGAGAAGCTACGATGACAATAATGAACTGCTAGGCCAGACTATAGCTCCATTTTAGTACGGTCAGCAGGCTGTATCTCTGTTGCAGTAGGTATTAACTCCAGCACAATTCAACGAAGCATACTTAAAAATAACCGAGTAGATAAATCAATTCTAGCTTGACTCCCTTACTTTAGATCTAACAGTCGGCGGCGGTACGGTAGATTCTACTCCAATTATACAACTACCTGACAACTTAACTATCGTGCCACACTTTGAGTTAACTACTCATATTGATAATACAGATACATAGATTGTGGACATTTCATTTACAAATTAGCAGTCATTGAAGAATGTCGGCGGCTAGATAGAATTATCATACTATTATAGTGATGAATTTGGATCTACAGATCCACAGACTCTGCCTGCCTTTACAATTACAAGTGGCTGGGATGGCACATACTCAATTAACGTCGAGAAGAATAGGAAGCTATATGTTTCATAGCGGCACTTGAGAAATGGTAACTACTCTTAGTATTCCGAATACTAGTCTATAAAGACATAGCGTACTACAACTATGCCGCCAATGTTGCAATTGTACGATACGAATAATCCATATACTCCAATTTATTAGGGCTAGATCATCTCACTTAAAAATCCTTACTTGTACGGGCTTGCGCGAGGCGAGTTCAGATATATACTCATAAGTTACGAACTTGATGGTAAGGAACTTACGAGTAAGCTAACACAAATTCCATACGTTGATGACACTTACTAGCCAGATTAGCCGCAGCGAAGAGTAGATATAAACATAGACTTGCGGCCTAATTAGTAGAATGTAGTAGTAAATCTTACACTTTATAATACATCTGACAACGCATCAAGTTAGTTGCAAGTCACTGTTACGTAGCTTCCATTTTCTGAATAGGAACACGATATACATGATGTTATAGTCGATACGAAACATAGGGTCAATGTAATGAACCAGCTTGACGAATGGGCCGGTGTAATACAAAGTATATCACTAGTTGATACATTTACATACTCACTTAATATCATTAATATCACAGGCACATAGGACGCTTAGCTAATCGATAACGAAGGTTAGCTTGTAGTATATCATATACTAGACAACGGTGAATTATAT
>Ga0116191_1001189_pt1 | contig 21360 bp, 19 predicted proteins | sample AD_UKC111_MetaG_FD_89897 | JGI IMG/M metagenome (GOLD analysis project Ga0116191, IMG submission 89897) | Active sludge microbial communities of municipal wastewater-treating anaerobic digesters from Hong Kong - AD_UKC111_MetaG | ecosystem: Engineered > Bioreactor > Anaerobic > Digestate... | reverse complement strand
TGCGAAATGCCCGACTTGCCGGCCACCTTGATGCCCGCCGACGGGTCCAGCAGCCATTGCACCCCCTCCAGCAAGCAGCGCAACACCTCGCGGGTGGAGGATCGCATGTACAGAGCCAGCGCAATCACGTAGTAGACGACCACGTGAGCGGGCAAATCCCGCTCCCTCACGCTGACGCGATTGGCTTCAGTCAGTACCTGCCGAACTTGATCGAGGGAAAAGAACTTCGCAATCACGCCGAGGCTGATGTAGTCGGTGATGCGACTCCCGGCAGGTAAGGAAGCAACAGTTCGAGCCATTCCTGGGGCCTCCCGCCCCGAACGGAATAGCACCAATATGTTGTTAAATGAACAGTATTGTCCCACGCCCCACTTGAGCCGCCCCGCGCCGGGCCACGAAGTGTATCCGTACTTGCAGCGCGGCGTGATCATCGAGTGCCCCACCACGTCTGGAGCACCGATATTACGTACCACCGATGCACGGCGGCTTCTTGTATTTGATCGCAGTGATGGACTGGTTCAGCCGCTATGTGCCCACTGGGAGTTGTCCAACACTATGGAGACCGGCTTCTGCCTGGCGGCGCTGAACGCCGCGTTCCGCTTCGGCCAACCGCAAATCTGGAACTCGGATCAGGCTTCGCAGTTCACTGCCGCCGAGTTCCTGGCGCCACACAAAGCGCGCTCGATGACCATCAGCATGGACGGCCGCGGACCACGGCACACTTGCGAAGACAACCACATCTCCTGAGGCCATTGCGCTTGGTCCTGTCGAGCAGCCGCACGTTACCATCAGGCGAGCTTTGAGCAGCCCGCAATACCGGACGGAACCGTTTTCTATTAGCCCTGACGTAAGGCAGGAGCTTCGCTCGTAGATCCAACATGCACCTCGTTTGGTCATGAGCGGGAGTCTGCTCGCTGGGAATCGGTATGTCGTTTCCTTCAGGCCGGACGTAACCCACGCCCTCTCAGATGGAAGCATGCAACTGATGTGTTCCAGTCATGGAAGCTACTACGCGATTGCGGTGACCGCCGACGGTAAGCGGATCGTGCAAACCGGGATCACTGAGAAAGCAGGCTTCCCAAGGGTGGCCGTCCCGGGCCTCTTGTTGCAAGCAGCAGCAATCGTAACTGCTCAGCGGTTCCTTTCCGACATCAACCAGCAATTAGCAAAGATTGGCGAGGCCGTTGAATTCATCAAGCGATACTTGGAGGCAGAGCGGATTGGCACCGTTCAGGCATCTTACGAAAGACTGGTAGAGATCCTCGCCGCGATGAACGCTGGCGAGTGGGATCTTGACGACTCGCGCCGATGGATCCTTGCGCTCGATAATCTCGACTTCGAGTGTTCAAGAATCGTGAAGGCCGGACTGGCACAGAGACAAGACCATCTTGAGATGGCCGGCATTCTGGACCTCGGTAGAATTCGTATCAAGAAGGGGGAAGTAGATAAAGCCGTGAGGAACTCGAACGATTTCGAAGCCCATTTCGGCCTCTGCGCATCTCCGCTCTATGTCCGCGCTGCGGCTGAGAACGAGAGGGCAAATGGGCTGAAGTTGCTTATCGAAGTCGCTCAGGACGGATCCGTAGACGTCGGCCAGGTCACGTAACTCGAGCTCGCGGGAACGATTCCGACTCTCGACAGGATGATTGAGAGAGGCGCGCCGACCTCCCAGACTGTCGCTTCCGGCCGTCTGATTTCGTTGAACGACATACGACCTTCACGCTGCGTCTGCAGTATTGGAAGTTGCGGAAGCCGTACGCCTGTCTGGGGATGAGCTCTGTTTTGTTGTGGAAGCCTTCGGTGACGGCGTTGTTGCGGCTAACCTCCACATGGCGGCAATCTCACCCGGTTTCGGGACCCTGTAACTGGATCTAAATAGGCGTTAAACTGATCATTCGCGACTCGTAAACAGGATTGCGAGCGCCACGGTCGAAGAGTAACCGCGTGGGACCGCCGGTCCGCGGCCAACAACACCACAATGAGCGACAGCTTGCAGCCATTACTGGATATCATCCATGCCCGTTCGGGCGAGTCATGGAATGAAAGAAACAAGGAAGCCTTCGAGGCACTTTTCGGTAGCCCGCACGGCCGCTACCGAAGCGACGCCAAGAAGACCGTAACTCTTCGTGCCCCGGAATTCAGCAATGACACGGGCATCCCTTTTTCCGCATACATCCATCCCTCCAATCCGACGTCAGGACCGTATGGCGGGATGTCCTTTGTGGTTTTTCCCGCATCGGAAGCGCCATGTCTGATTGCGATGGTGGTGGGTACCCAGGGCCTTTCGCCGGACGAGGCAATCCTTGGACGTCCGGGGCACGCTCGAAAGATCCAGGCTATCTGTGCGTGGCTGAATAGGCGGTTCGGAGAAGGGCGCCAGATCGCTTGGGCCAAACAGGACCCTACTCGCATCGACCTGGACATTCCAAACGCCATCAAATTGGCCTGGCCCCCCTACCAGAGAATCTTCGAGCGCTACGGCAAAGTCATTTACGGCGCATTCACTCCAACCGCCGATCCGGAGGCCACCGCAGTGGCGGTCACGGCGCTTTTGGATGTAATGTTCGAGGAACGCGGTCAAAGGCCGCTCGCTCAGTTTGCGGAAGAGTCGTCGGGAATCCAGACATCGTGGTTTGAACATTTGATGTCTTCCACCACGCGCGAACAAGTAACCGAACTCCTGAACGGGCGACGGTATGTGATCCTTGAGGGGCCGCCCGGCACTGGCAAAACGCTCATGGCCGGCCAGATTCTCCGCGATGAGTACGCCTCTTTCGGCCGCTCGATCCAGTTTCATCCGAATACGACTTACGAGAACTTCATCGGTGGCCTTGCCCCGGTCGTTGGCAAAGACTCCTTGGGCTTCCATTTCGCTCCGGCTCCGGGCTTCCTGATGGAGGCTGCTGCCGCGGCGCTTAAGAATCCATCGAAGAAATACCTGCTGCATATCGACGAGATCAATCGCGCCGACTTGGGCAAGATTCTCGGCGAAGCGATCTACCTCCTTGAACCCGAGCCGGGATTCGATCGGAAGATCGAACTGCCATACGACTTCGGGGAGCCATTCCATCGGACGTTTTATCTTCCACCGAACCTGCACATCCTGGGAACCATGAACAGCGCCGATCGCAGCATCGCGATTGTTGACGTGGCGGTGCGGCGCCGGTTCGCTTTCGTGCCGCTCTGGCCGAGCATGCAGGTCGTTGAGAAGTACGGATGCGCGACTGCGCAGAAGGCGTTTCGGGATCTGCTCTCGATTTTTGTTGAACACGCCTCCGATGAAGCACTGTCATTAGTTCCGGGTCACTCCTACTTTCTGGCCAAAGGCGAAACTGACGCGAAGACCAACCTGCGGACCAATCTCGGTCCGCTGCTGGCGGAATACCTGGCGCAGGGATATGTGACGGGATTTGCTGAGAGCATCCGTGGTTACCTCCAATGGCTCGAAAGTCTCTGAGCAGGAGATCGGACCTGAGTTCGCGGGACCAGCGTCGTCACCGGAGGCCTCGGCTCAGTCCCTTGCCTGGGGTGCAACCCTCGAAGAACATCTGCCTTGAACTGGAGGATCACAGCTCGATCGAGGAGTCGGCCGTTCAGTTCTTCGGGATCAAAGGAGCAATGGACCCTCAGGCGCAGGCCGCGCGCCTTGCCGATCAATTCATCACGCAGAATCGGGACCTGCTCGAGATGCTGGAGGTGTCCGTAAGGCGTGACTACGACGGCAATGACGTTCTGTTGCGGATGGAGTCCGGAAGTGCTGTGGGAGCGGTTCCGCTCATCTCTCCCTTTACGGCGAGGGCGGACTACGGTTTGGTAGTTCAACCCCGATTCCCGTGGCCCGGTATCGGGCCTATGCTCGCGGAAATGGGCTGGCTCGTAAGCCCGACGCCCTTGCGGTTGCCTCTGCTGAAGCGCTCTGAACGCCGAGTGCCGCTGTGGGTTCTCTCCTTCATGGTCCTGGCGAGGCTGCAAGCCCTTCTCGACCGGATGGAACGCCGATTCGAGTTCACCGAACAGGATCGCTTGGCGCCCAAGGGAACTGTGCTGTGGCAGCAATACGCCACGCGCAACCTTCCGCGCGGAGAGTTTCTCGCTGTGCCATGCGTGTTTCCTGAACTCCGCGACGATCGTCACCTCAAGGGAGCGATTCGCTACACCATCGAGCATCAGCTTCAATCATTGGAGAGCCAGCGGGAGCAGGGAACCTTCGTGCACGCGCTGATCGCGCTGGCTGAGTGCTTATTGTTGAGGGTTCGAACAGTGCCCGCATGCCGCCCCTCACCACGTGACATCGATGCCTGGCTTCGGCGACCGCTCCGAAACGATGTTCTTTACGAGGGCCTTCAGGCCATCGACTGGACCGTGGAAGAGAGGGGCCTGGCCGGCCTGAGCGATCTGGAAGGAATTCCTTGGACCATGTCTATGGAAGTCTTCTTCGAGGCATGGGTGGAAACCGTGCTTCGCGCGGCTGCCATTCGAACGGGTGGCCGCTTGAAGGTTGGGAGGAAGCGCGAAACTGTTGCGCCGCTCGTCTGGGAGCCTCCCTATCTTGGATCGCAGAAATCCCTTGTTCCCGATTTGGTCTTTGAGTTGGAGGGATGCACGGTGATCGTCGACGCCAAGTACAAACGGCACTGGGAAGAGTTCCAGCAGGACCGGTGGGCAGCCAAAGGACACGAGCTTCGCGAGGAACACAGGCAGGATCTGCTGCAAGTCCTTGCGTATGCGAACCTGGCAGAAACCGCGACGGCGGTCTGCTGCCTGATGTACCCGTGTTCGACCGCAACTTGGAAATCCCTGCGTGAGCGAGGCCGCCTGTTCCATAAGGCCGAAATGTCAGTCCGGTCCCGCCGGATCCTTGTCTGGCTGACCGCCATACCAATGTGTGCCGCAGCGGAGCGGATTGCCGCCCCGCTGGTCGATGAAATCCTAAAGACCACCTGGGCACCGGCGTGAGCCGGCCGTCACCGGGCCGGCCCGGTTCCTTCGTTCACACTACTCACACCTTCTCCGGCACCACATATGGGGCGCGGTAGTCGCGCGTGAGCAGACGGTCGGCAGCCGGATCGTTTACAAACCTCCAGGCGGCAGGGTCGACTTTCAGCCTGCGGCCCACTCGGTAGCTGATGTTCGCCAGGTGGCAGTAGGCGGCCGAGATCACTCCGATTTCGACATCCGCGTTCAACGTCTTGTAATCTCGGCTGCGCACGGCGGCCAGAAAATTGGCCATGTGAGGCCGAGTGTCTTCGCTGCCCGGCGCGGTGCGCGGCTCATTGCGCACCAGTTCCCGCTTGCTCCCCATGTAAACGCGGAAGCCCGAGCCGTCCAGGGTCATGAACCCCTCGCTGCCGAAGAAGATGTTCCCTACGAAGTGGTCGGCGCGGCGCACGTCCCCTTCGCCCGGCGTAATCAGGCCGCGCACTTCGAACACGACCTGGCTGCCGCCGAATTCGAACGTGGCCAGTTGCGTGTTCGGCGTCTCCTGGTCGTCCTCGTACAGGAACTTGCCGCCCGTCGAACTCACGTAGGTGGGCAGGCCTGCGTCCTTCATCGCCCAGCGCGCGATGTCCATCTCATGCACGCCCTGGTTGCCGATATCGCCGTTGCCCGTGTCCCAGAACCAGTGCCAGTTGTAGTGGAAGCGGTTCATGCTGAACGGCCGCATGGGCGCCGGCCCCAGGAACACATCCCAGTTGATTCCGGGCGGCACGGGCGTGTCCGGCGTATGGCCGATGGACTTGCGCGGATTGAAACACAGCCCCTTCACCATGTAGACCTTGCCGATTACGCCCTGCCCCAGCAGCTCGATAGCGAGCCGCTTGTGCGGCTGGCTGCGGCTCTGCGAACCCACCTGCACCATGCGCTTGTACTTGCGCGCCGCTTCGATCATCTTCCGGCCTTCGTATATGTTGTGGCAGGCCGGCTTCTCGACGTAGACGTCCTTGCCCGCCTGGCAGGCCCAGATGGTGCCGAGCGCATGCCAGTGGTTGGGCGTGGCGAAGCTCACCGCGTCGATGTTCTTATCGTCGAACACCTGGCGCATGTCGGAATACGTCTTCGGGTCGCTACCCTGAACTTTCTTTACCAGCGCCGCTCCGCGCTCGCGCGCCGCCTGGTCCACGTCGCAGATGCCGGCGATGCGGCACTCCGGAATGGCCGACAGGAAGTTGACGTGATCCCGGCCGCGGCCACCGAATCCGATCACCACCATATTGATGCGGTCGTTCGCGCCAAGCACCGGCACGGCGCGGCTGGCAATCAGTGCCGCCGCCGTGGTCTGCAGAAAGTTCCGTCTATTTTCGTGTTCCATGCTCTATGGAGGCATTATATCGGACAAGCCGTTCGGCTGAAGGCTCACGCAATCGCCTTCCATTTTTGAACCCGTGTGAAGTACAATCTCACAGGCGCCGCAACGGCGGCGCCGGAGGAGACGCATGAGCAAAGCGCGCGGAATGGTCCGCCGCGACTTCATGAAGGCCGGGGCGGGGGTTCTCTCCGCGGGCCTGGCCGCGGCAAAGGGTTCGGAGACGCCGTACCCGTCGAAATGGTACCCGTTCACCGAACATCCGGAATCTGATACCTGCTGGTCGCTCTCGGTGGGGCCTGACGGGCGCATCTATGCGTCGTCCTGCGCCGAGGGCGTTCCAGGCGGCGTCGTCAAGCCGGTTCGCTACAACGAGGAAAAGGACAAGCTCGATTTTCTCTTTAATCTGGCCGAAAAAGTGGACGATCCGGGCGACACCGGCCACGCCACCCAGTGCAAAATCCATTACAGTTTCGCGCCGTCAATGTCGGACGGCGTGATGTACATGGCCACGCACCTGTCCGGGCCGCCCATCGATCTGCCCGTCTACAATCCGTGGTACTCGTGGCACGACGAGAAGCGCCTGTTCCGCGGCGCCGCCCTGCTTGCTTTCGACACGCGCAAGGACCAGGTGCTCTGGTGGGACACGCTCATTCCCAAGGAGGGCTGCCGCTGCCTGCTGCACGACGAAGACCGGCGGCTGCTGTACGCGCTCAGTTACCCGCGCGACCATTTCTTCATTTACGACCTGAAGACACACAAGCGGCGCGACATCGGGCGCATCGGCTCCATTAACGGCCAAGCGCTCTTCCTCGACAAGTCGCACCGCGTCTGGACCACGGACGATTACGGCCACCTGGTCCGCTACACTCCCGAGACGGACCGGCTGGAAGTCTCGCCACTGACGCTGCCGCATCCGATTTACATGACCGGCTGGCACAGCGTGTTTTACGACGTTGCGCCTTCGCCCGACGGCGAGTGCGTTTACGCCTCCACCTGGTGCCCGAATCCCTATCTGATGCGCATCTGGCCGAACGAGAAGCCCTGGCCACGCGTCGAAAGCCTGGGGCCTGCCACGCAGCCGCGCGATTTGACCATGCCGGTCGACATGTTCCTCGACCACTGCGGCGGCCTGACCTTCGCCGGCGACGGCCAACTCTACTATGTCGCCTCGCGCTGGCACGATCCGGTGCGCAACCCCATGCCCCCGCCGCGCAAGAGCCGCGAAGGCGTGGTCTGGAGGCTGGACCCCAAGACGCTCAAGCGCGAAGAGGTGTCGCGCCTGGAGCATCCCACGGGTCTGGCGCAGTATGTATCGCGCGGCGCCGTGGACCATAACGGCGACCTGTTCTTCGGCCACGTCGGCGAGCGCCCCAGCGGGATCTTCAAGGTCTCGATGCCGGCCAGCCGCAAGCGGAAGAACGCTCATCTCCCGATCCGGATGTGGGGCTAGGAGGAACGTCATGCAGAACAAACCGAGATTCGACCGGAACTCTCCCGAGATCAAGGCGTATTTGGAGGACGTTGCGCAGACGTTCACGCGCGAAGGCACGCTAATCGCCTTCGAGACCTGCATGCCGGGGATGACCGTGCCCATCCCGCTCGATGAGAGCCGCATCACGGCGCTCGATATCATTGCCGACGGCACCATCTACGGCGGCACCAGCGGCCATCAGGCGCACCTGATCGTGGCGTGCTTCCGGGGACTCACCGGCCTCGTCTTCGACATCGGCGCCGTCGAAGGCGCCACGCAATGCGCGGCGGTGTGCTGCGGCGCAAAGGGCGTGGTGGCTTTCGTAAACGGCCCCAAGGGCGGTCGCGCCGTCAGCACCAAACTGGTGAGGTTGTTCGGCCAGGACTTCATTCAGGAGTGGGGCGTCAGGCGGCCGGCCATCGAAGACCAGGGCGAATGCGCGCCGGGCGAAGCGGTGGTGGACGCCGTCGCGGTGGCCTCGCGCAAGCAGGTGGTCGGGACAACCACGGGCCACGTGTTCGCGCTCGATATCGACGCGCCGAAGCCGCGGATCGTCGGAGAGGCGCCCGGCAAGGGGAAGATTGCCGTAGGTTCCCGCGGCGGCGTTTTCGGCCGCGATGAGGGCGATTCCCTGTGGCGTTACGATCCGGAGCGGCAGGCCTTGGAGCGACGCGCCGTGAAGCTCCCCGCCGGGGACTGGAGCCAGCCGCTCGGATGGGCCGCCGACCCGCATGACGGCCTGCTCTACACGGCCGACGCCCAGGGCCAGCTATTCTCCTTCAGCGAAGCCGGCGGATTCAGCGCGCCGTTGGGGCGCACCATGCTCAAGCCCGTGGGGCCCATGGCGGTCACCTTTGATGGACGGCTGTTCGGGTTCTGCGGCGCGGAGATCGCCAAGATGTTCTGCTTCGATCCGCAGCAACGCGAGGTGACGAATCTCGGCGTGGCTGCTTCCATCATCGGGCGCAAGCGCTACGGCTACGTTTTCGGCGATGCGGCCACCGGGCGCGACGGCGAACTCGTGTTCGGCGAGAACGACAACGGCGGACATCTCTGGTTGTACTTCCCGCGGATCAAATCGCGGGCGTGACGTTCAGCCTTCGAAGCCGAAACTGAAGAGCCGCGCCGAACGCAGCGCGAACATGAATTGCACGCGCTTGCCGCGCAAGCGTTCCAAGTCCGCGCCTCGCCAGCGGCACACAGCTTTGACGTGGTCGCCGCGCAGCGGGGTGGCGCGCTCAACCTGTAGCCGCTCATCGCCCGCCACTGCCGCGCGCAGTTCCCCGCTGGAAGCGTCCGCGTTCACCACGAGCCGGCTGCCGGTCACCTCCGCGGGCCTGGTGATCACGGTCCCGTCATCGGGCGCCTCCATGGCGGCGAAGCCGTCCGGCCGCAGATGCGCCAGGCAGAAGAAGCCGTCCCGCCAGCCGGTGTGCGGGCCGTTGCTCGCACCGTAGTATAGGTGAATTTCGTCGTCGAGCACCACGGGCGTAGCTGCGGCGTAAACGCATCCCGAATCGCAGGCACCCGCTCCGCCCAGCGGGATAAGAGGATTCCCGGAATCGACGCGCTCCCAACGCCGGGTGTCCGCGCTCCAGGACAATTCGCAAGTCACCGTGTCCGATGGGGTGTGAAACATCATGAGCAGGCCGAGGTACACCCCCGCGTATTCGAAAATCGGCATGGCGTAGGTCTGGCTCTCGGGCGCCCTGGGGTCCGCACGCAGGACCTCCACCGCCTTCGTCCAATGCAGGAAGTCCTCGCTCTCGGTCCTCCCGACCAGGCGCTGCTTCGCGGCCCGATCCCACAACCGGGTGATCCCCACGTACCGCGAAATTTCGTTCGCCCAGATAGCGTTGTTATGCGTGTCGCCCACGGCTCCGATGGAGGCGAAGGAAACGGGATCGGACCAGTGCATACCGTCGCGGGAGAACCCGCCCGAAGTGGTCTTGTCCTGGAAGAACATCTTGTACCGCCGCGCGGGGTCAGGTTCGCGCGCGTCGAGGAGCACGCCCGCGCCATGCGGCCCGCGAACAACCAGATTGTTGTCGCGCGAGCCTTCAAAGTCCACGATGCCGAGCGCGGGCTTGCGCCATACGATGCCGTCGTTAGATTCCGCGTAACAAACGCCCATCTCGCGTTTGAGCGCGCGGTACGGTTTCGACTTACGCTCGGAGCGTGGTGTCGTGCGCACCGCCTCGTCCACGATGAACGGACTGTACCAGCAGCGGTAGAGGCCCGTGCCGGGCTCCCGCACTACGTTCGCGTAAAGATTGTCGAACCGCGCCTCCCACGCTTTGTCCTCGGCGAACAGCGGATTGCGCGGATCCTTTTTCACTTTCCCAACGCGCAATACGACGTGTTCCCCGCGCTCGACGACGCGGCTGTCAAGCATCAGGTAGCGCCTGGGCGGTTCGGCTGCGGGCCTCGCTCCAGCGGCCACCGCCGCCGTTGCGATGAATTCGCGCCGGTTCAACAGGGCCATTCCTCCAGGTCCCATTCCTTCATACAGTACACTGGTAGCTCACCATCGGGCATCGCGGCTCGCGTTGCCTCGACACGGAAGGACGAAGTACATCATGAGGAACATGTTTTCCACCCGCCGGGGATTTCTGGCCACCGCGGCTCTGCCGCTGGTTGCCGCGCCGGAGCGTCCGCGCATGCGGAAACTCGGAACCATCGACCTCGACCTTGTTGAAACCACCCCTATCGTTTGGAAGAATTGCCTGTACCGGTGTGAGTGGGTGCGCGCGGGCTACTGGGCGAACCTCGAGCACAAGGACTACTTCCGTTTCGTGGAACGCGCCAGTGGACGAGCCACGCCGGCCTTCGCACACGGCCATCAATTCGCCAGCGCCTTTGTTGATGGCGGCACGGTTTACGTCACCGGCGTCGAAAAGGGCGGGCAGCCCATGCTGCGTATGTTCGCGTCGCGCGATCTTGCGAAATGGGACTCCTGGACCGTGTTCAACATGCCCGGCTGGGGTATCTTCAACACCTCTATCTGCAAGGCGCGCGACCGCTATGTGCTGATGTTCGAGATCGACAAGCCCAAAGAAGAAGCCGGGCAGCCCTTCACCGCGCGCTTCGCCACATCCAAGGACCTGCGTACCTGGGAACTCACCCCGCCCGAGTGCGTCTACGCCAAAGACCGCTACACAGCGCCCCACTGCCTGCGCTATCTGGATGGCTGGTATTACGACTTCTACCTGGAAGCCCACGAAGGTTACGAGATGCGCGTGGTGCTATCGCAGGATCTCATCCACTGGGTACCGAGTCCGCTCAACCCTGTGCTGAAAGCCTCAGACGAAGATCGTAAGATCGCCAATCCCAAGCTCACCGCCGGGCAGCGCCGGCGCATCGCTACCGCCGAGAACTGCAACAACTCCGACATCGACTTCTGTGAGTTCAAGGGCCGGGTGTGGATCACCTATTCCTGGGGCAACCAACGAGGCGTCGAGCACCTGGCCGAGGCGGTCTACGAAGGCAGTGAGGCCAGTTTTCTAAAGGGTTGGTTCCCTCCGCACGCGCTATAACGGAGATAGCGGAGCTGGATGACCTTTACTGTTTCGCCATCGGATGCGGGCCGTCGCGTGGATCTATTCCTCAGGGACCATATGCCGCTTTACAGCCGCGCGCGCTTGCAGAGTTGGATTCGCGGCGGGCGCGTGCGCGCCAATGGCGCGGCGGTAAAGTCCGCCTATCTGTTGCAGGGCAATGAGACCATCGAAGTGGAACCGGAGGCGCTGCCTCCGCTCAAGGCCGAGCCTGAGGCGCTGCCGCTGAAAATCCTGTACGAAGACAACGACGTGGTGGCCATCGACAAGCCCGCCGGCATGATCGTCCATGCCGGCGCGGGATGCAGAACCGGCACGGTGGTAAACGCATTGCTGTACCGGTTCAAAACGCTGTCCACGCTGGGCGGCGACATGCGCCCCGGCATCGTGCACCGGCTGGACCGCTTCACCAGCGGAGTCCTGCTGGCCGCGCGGCATGATCTGGCGCACCGGCGCCTGGCTGCGCAGTTCGCCTCGCGCAGCACCGAAAAGACCTACATCGCGCTCGTGCACGGCAGCCTGCCCAAGGACCAGGGCCGCATTGATAAGCCCATTGCGCGCGATCCGCTCAAGCGCGTCCGCATGACGGCGCGCCTGGAACGCGGCCGGCCGGCGCTCACCGAATATCGAGTCCTGCGGCGCTTCGAACAGGGTTTCACTCTGGTCGAGGTGCGCATCCACACGGGCCGTACGCACCAGATCCGCGTCCATTTCGCCAGCCTGGGCCACCCGGTAGTGGGGGACCGCCTTTACGGCGCACCGGCGAAGGTCAAGAACCGGCCTCCGCTGAACCGCTACTTCCTGCACGCTCACCGCATCCGCTTCGAGCATCCCATGACCGGAGCGCTGCTGACCATCGAATCGCCGCTCCCCGCCGAGCTTGAGCAGTGGATCAAAGGACTTCTATAATCAAAGCGAGCCGTCATGAAACCAATCCACGCGTTGTTGATCTGTGTTTGCGCAGCCTTCGCGCTGAGCGCACAAGCTCCGGCGCCGCAGACGCCCGTGCCCGGCGCCGACGACCAGAACCGCATCGTGCTGGACGTGACGCGCGTAAACGTCCTGTTTACCGTTAGCGACAAAAAGGGCCGCTTTCTGACCAACCTCGCCAAGGAAGATTTCGAGGTGCTGGAGAACAAGAAGCCCCAGAAAATCCTGGAGTTCATGGCCGAAAGCGATCTGCCCCTGCGGCTGGCCATCCTGATTGACACGTCAAACAGTATCCGCGAGCGGTTCCGGTTTGAGCAATCGGCGGCCATGGAGTTTCTGAACACGCTCCTGCGTCCGCATCAGGACCGCGCCATGGTGGTCAGCTTCGATACGAATACTGAGTTGGTGTCTGACCTGACCGACGATCTGCAGAAACTTAGCGGGGCCATCAACAACCTGCGCCCCGGCGGCGGCACGTCCATGTACGACGCGGTTTTCTATGCCTGCCGCGACAAGCTCATGCTGGATCAGCCGCGCAGCAAGTTCCGCCGCGCCATGGTAATCGTCAGCGACGGCGACGACAATCAAAGCCGCTACACGCTCGGCCAGGCGCTCGAAATGGCCCAGAAAGCCGACGTGGTCATCTACACCATTTCCACCAACATCAGCCGCATCGAGACCGATGGGGACAAGGTGCTGCGCCACATGGCATCCGAGACCGGCGGGCAGGCTTTCTTCCCCTTCAAGGTCGAGGATCTGTCGCAGTCGTTCGAGAACATCGCCAACGAACTGCGCCACCAGTACAACATCTTCTACCGCCCTGAGCCGCTCAAAGCCGACGGCCTCTATCACAAGATCGAGCTGCGCGTCACCAACCGCAAGGACGTGGTCGTACGAGCCCGCAAAGGCTACTACGCCCCGCGGATGTAAGGGGGAAAGGAGCCGGGAAGCTCTGAAATAATACCAACCTTCACCTTTTCCGTCTTTCCTGTCTACATCGGAACCTGCCAGTACTCGGCCCCGGCAAATGGGTGCATATGTCGGGCCTCCCAGCAAGGCCAAAGCCACCGCGAACACCAGATCATCATGCTGCCCCTCCCACCAGGCCCCGAATTGTTCGTACCCCGCCGCCGTAGTCCTAACCCGCACCCCAGCCATCTCGCCCACCAAAGTCTCGCAGTCCCGCAACCCTGCGGCGATCTGTAGTCTCCCCTGTTGCAGCAGTACTTGCAGTCCCGCAATCAGGTCCCGCTTGGGCACCCGGTAATACTCCCCGTCCCGCACTTCCTTGTCTCCGCCGGTCACCACCACCGGGATCACCCGGCACCGCAGGTCCGCCCGCTGCAACATCTCGATGGCGGGCCGCCCCACCCCCTTCGCATCCGCCACCACCCCGCACCGCCCGCCCAGTTCGCCCGGCCGCGTCACCTCTCTGATCCGCTCCATGACGTCCGGGTACGAAGTCCCCAAAACCACCCGCTCCAAATGCCTCACCCGCAACTGGACCGCTTTCCGCCAGGCGAACAACGCCGGATCCCACTCCCTCTTCAACTCCGCCCGCTCCGCCACCGCCGTATAATCCGAGCATTGCCCCAAATCCAAACCCAAGAAACAATCCCCGAAATTTGTCGTAAGTGTACTCGATCCGCTGCCCCTTCTGGTCCGTCCATAATCCGTCCGTCAGGTACGGAGGGCTTGTCTTGGGGCGCTGATGGAGCCGGGCTGACCAGCGCCAGGACTCGTCTGACGAGATGCCCCCAACAGGTGCAAAATTGCGGTGCTCTTGGGCATGGGACTGAAATCGCAGCGATCGCCGGCCGAAGGCGAGTTCCGGTTTGAGATCGATCCGGAGGCGTTGGAGGAATCCGTCACCGCGCTGGGAGGGTTGCCATTGTTCCTGCGGGCGGTGCGCCGCCTGGATGTGCCGGGCAGTGTGAAGCGGCATCTGCGCTTGAAGCAGCGCGAACGGGGCTTGGAAGAAGCGGCATACGTGGAGAGTTTTCTGACGTTGAACGCGGTGGGCGGCGATTGCCTGGAAGATTTCGACCAACTACGGGAAGCCGCCGATGTGACGCAGATGGCGGGCTACCCGATGCCGAGTGCGGAGGCGGCGCGAAAGTTTCTCTATCGCTTCCACGAGGAGGAGTTGGTCGCGGCGCGGCCCAAGCGGCTGCGATTTCTCATCTTCCACACGTCAGGCAAACTGGTGCAACATGCGCGCCAGACGATCCTCCGGCTCACACGCAGCCTGAACCGCTTCAGCAACTGGCAAGGCGCGTTGCGGTTGCTGCCCCTGCCGGATTGAAGTTCGGCCGGCGATCTGAGCGCTGGCGTCGCGGTTGCGCGAAACGAGGTTTTCGGCGGCCCGCTTGAAGTGTGGCCGCACATCTTGCTGATCGGCCACGCCATGACCAAAATCGCGATTTCGCGCCCCACCGGCTGGCGCACTGTCGCCCCAGTGACCGGCCGGCCCTCTGGGGGACCGGTCCGCCCGTGTCACCTGCACCTTACGGACGGATTGCGGGCGAGTATAGCGCGCGGCGTTTTTCATGCCGCGGACGCGCGCATACGTTAGAATGGGGCGATGGCGACCAAGCAGGATGCGGAGCCAAAAAAGGAACCCGGCTTTGAGGCCAGTCTCGACGAACTCGAGAAGGTGACCAAGGAACTCGAGGGCGGGGAACTGCCGCTGGAGCGCGCGCTCGAGTTGTTCGAGCAAGGCATGAAGCTGAGCGAGAAATGCCGCAAGCAGCTCGAAGAAGCCGAGACGCGCGTGGAAATCCTCCTCAAGAAGAACGGCGAGGTCGCGCCAGAGACCTTCCAGACCGACAAAGAATGACCATTCGCGAATACCTCGCTGAACAAACCAAACTGATCGACGCCGAACTCGACCGCCTGATGCCGCCCGAGGACACGCCTCCGGCGACCATCCACCGCGCCATGCGGTACAGCCTTTTCGCGGGCGGCAAGCGCATACGCCCGTTCCTATGCCTGGAAGGCGGGCGCGTGATCGCGGACGGAACGCCGGGCTTGGCCGCCGCGGCGTGTTCGCTCGAGATGGTGCATACCTATTCGCTGATCCACGACGACTTGCCTGCGCTCGACAACGACGATTTGCGTCGAGGCCGTCCCACCAGCCACAAGGTCTTTGGCGAGGCCATGGCGATTCTGGCGGGCGACGGGCTGCTCACGCGCGCTTTCCAGGTGCTGGGCCAGTTGGACGGCGTCGCGGTAGACCGGCGCGCGCGGCTGGTGGAAGAACTGGCTGTCGCCGCAGGCTCGGTGGGAGGCATGATTGGCGGGCAGGTGAACGATCTCGAAGGCGAGAACCAGCCGCCGACACCTGAGCTGCTCGAATCGATTCACCGCGCCAAGACGGGAGCGCTGCTGCGCGTGAGCGTGCGCATGGGCGCGATCCTGGCCGGAGCGAAGGACGAGGAGTTGGGCGCTCTCTCGCGCTACGGCGAGCACATCGGCCTGGCGTTTCAGATTGTGGACGATATTCTCGACGTCGAAGAGTCATCCGCCACGCTCGGCAAAACCGCGGGCAAGGACGCGGCCCAACACAAGATCACTTTTCCGGCCGTCTACGGTCTGGAGGTCTCGCACCGCATGGCGGAGCAGGAACGCGAGCGCGCCCACGAGGCGCTGGAGCGCTTCGGCGCTCGCGCGAAGTGGCTCAGGGAACTGGCCGACCTCATCGTGCACCGCAAGGCATGAGCGCGCGTACCAAGTCCCGGCTGGACCGGCTGCTGGTGGAGCGTGGACTGGCCGAAACGCGGGAGAAAGCCCAGGCGTTGATCATGGCCGGCTCCGTCCTGGTGGACGGCCAGAAGCTGGACAAACCGGGACACTCGGTGCATGCGGAATGCCGCGTCGAAGTTCTGGGAGGCTTGCGCTATTCGAGCCGGGGCGGATTGAAGCTGGAGGCCGCGTTGGATCGCTTTCATATCGACGTGGCGGGCCGGGTCTGCCTGGACGTCGGCTCATCCACCGGCGGCTTCACCGATTGCCTGCTGCAACGCGGCGCGGCGCGCGTGTATGCCGTCGATGTGGGCAAGGGTCAGCTCGACTGGAAGCTGCGCAACGATCCGCGCGTCGTGGTGCGCGAAGGCCTCAACGCGCGCTACCTTACGCGCGAGGACATCGGCGAAACCGTCTCGTTCGTGGTTTGCGACGTGAGCTTCATCTCAGTCACGCTCATACTGGAAGCAGTAACCGCCGTGCTGGACGAGGCGGGCCAAATGGTGATCCTGGTGAAGCCGCAATTCGAAGTGGGGCGCGGACAAGTGGGTAAAGGCGGCATTGTGCGGGACCCCGTGCTGCACGAAGCGGCCTGCAGGAAAGTGGACGGCTCCGTCCGGGCGCTGGGTTTCGAAACGGATATCATGGAGAGTCCGATTCTGGGGACCGAAGGCAATAAGGAGTTCCTGCTCTATGTCCACCATTAATACCGTCGGCATCATCGCCAAGCCTGGCGTGAAACGAGCCGAGAGCCTGATTCCCGAATTGCTCGACTGGCTGGAAAAGCACGGCATCGTAGTGCGCTGTGACGCCAGCACGGCCGGCTACGCCAATCGGACGGAGTTCTTTCCCCGGGAGGAGGTGCCGGATGGCGCCGACATGGTCATCGTGCTGGGCGGTGACGGGACGCTGCTGGCTGCGGCGCGTGCCATCGCGGGCCGCGAGACGCCGCTGCTGCCCGTGAACCTGGGTGGGTTGGGCTTCCTGACCGCCATGACGGTGGACGAACTCTTCCCGGAACTAGAGCGTGCTCTCCGCAGAGAACACCGCATTGCGAAGCGGAGGTTCCTGGATTGCCAGGTCGTGCGCGGCGACCAGATCGTTGCCGAATATCGCGCTCTGAACGACGTCGTGATCACCAAGGCTTCCATCGCCCGCATGATCGACATCGAGGCTTTTATCGACAACCAGTTCATGTGCGATTACAAGGCCGATGGATTGATCGTCTCGACCGCCACGGGTTCCACGGCGTACTCGCTTTCGGCCGGCGGGCCGATCATCTTCCCCAGCGTCGGCGTGCTTTCGGTCACCCCCATTTGCCCGCACATGCTCACCAACCGTCCCGTGATCGTGCCGGAAACCAGCATGGTGAGCCTGCTGTGCCGCGCCGGCGACGATGCTGCGTATCTCACCATCGACGGGCAGGTGGGCCAACCGCTCAAGAATGGAGACAAGGTGCTGTGCCACAGTTCGGCGCACGTACTGCGACTGGTGCGCCCGCCCAAGATGCGCTTCTTCGACGTGCTGCGCGAGAAACTCAAGTGGGGTGAGCGTTGAAGCGGCTGTCGCTCACCGTTTGGATCTTCATCGGCATGGCGGCGGGCATCGCCCTGGGTTTGTTCGTTCCGCATGTTGCCGTGAAGCTGGCACCGTTGAGCAACATCTTTCTCCGGCTGATCAAGTCCATCATCGCGCCGCTCATCTTCGGCACCCTGGTGTACGGCATCGCGGGCTCGGGCAACGTGAAGGCCATGGGCCGCATCGGCGTGAAGGCAGTCCTCTACTTCGAGGCCGTCACCACCGTCGCGCTGTTCCTGGGCCTCGGTTTCGTCAACTTCGTGAAACCGGGCGTGGGAATGAAACTCGAGCGTAGCGCCGCCGACGCAACTCTTCCGCAGACCTCCATGAGCCTGGCAAGCGTGCTCGAGCACACGTTCCCTGTGAGCATCATCGATTCGATGGCGCGCGGCGAGGTGTTGCAGATCGTGGTCTTCGCGTTCCTGTTCGGCGCGGCCTGCGCGGCGGTGGGCGCCAAGGCGAGGCCGGTAGTGGAGTTCGCCGAATCGCTGGCCGAGGTTATGTTCCGCTACACGAAGTACGTGATGTACCTGGCGCCGATCGGCGTAGGCGCGGCGATGGCCGTGACGGTGGGCGGCAAGGGCTTCGCGGTGCTGGTCGGTCTGGGCAAGCTGGTGCTCACGATGTACGCGGCGCAGATCGTGTTTGTCGTCGTGGTGCTGGGCGCGGTCATCGCGCTGGCCCGTATTCCGCTGCGCCGGTTCGTCGCCGCCGCGCGCGAACCGTTCCTGATCGCCTTTTCCACTGCGTCTAGCGAAGCGGCCCTGCCTCGCGCGCTGGAGAACATGGAGCGTTTCGGAGTGCCCAAGCACATCGTAGCGTTCGTCATCCCGACCGGCTATAGCTTTAACCTCGACGGCAGCACGTTGTACCTCTCGCTGGCCAGCGTTTTTGTGGCGCAGGCGGCGGGCATCGAGATGTCACTGGGCCAGCAATTGCTCATGATGCTGACGCTGATGCTCACGAGCAAGGGTGTGGCCGGCGTGCCGCGCGCCTCGCTGGTAATCCTGGCCGGGACGCTCGCCAGTTTCCGCCTGCCCATGGAAGGCGTGGCCGTGTTGCTGGGCATCGACGCGGCCATGGACATGGCCCGCACCTCCGTGAACGTGCTGGGCAACTGCCTGGCCACCGCCGTCGTGGCCAAGTGGGAAGGCGTCACAACGGCAGAAGCGCCCGTGCACTAATTCCTTCAGACTCTCCTATTGCTTTCCCATAGGAGTTGTGCCAGACTCATATGGGATACCCAACGGAAGGGTCACATGAAGGACAAGAGCGAAGTCTGGCAGGGTACGCTGGCCATCATGGTGTTAAAGACGCTCGATGCGATGGGAGAGCAGCATGGCTACGGCATCGCAAGGCGCATCGAGCAGATCAGCAACAACCTGCTTTCGGTGAATCATGGGACGCTGTATCCGGTTTTGCTCAAGCTGGAGCAGGAAGGTTCGATCGAATCGTCCTGGGGCGTCTCCGACAACCACCGCAAGGCACGCTTTTATCGCATTACGAAAGCCGGTAAGAAAGAGCTGGCGGCGGAGCAGCGCCACTGGCAGCAGACCACTGAGATCGTTGCGCGATTCTTCGCCCTGGAAGGAGAGTCGCGTTGAAGAAGCTGCGCCGGTTGTTGAGCCGCCTTACCGGCAACGTCTCCCGCGAACGGCGCGAGGCGGAGCTGAACGAAGAGCTGAAGCTGCACGTAGACATGCTGGCGGAGGAAAACCTCCGGCGCGGAATGCCGCCTGAAGAGGCGCGGCGGCAGGCATTGATCACTTTCGGCGGGATCGAAACCACAAAAGAGGATTACCGCGACCAACGCGGATTCCCATGGTTTGAGACGCTCTTGCAGGATCTCCGCTACGCGCTTCGGGGCATGCGGAAGAATCCCGGTTTCACGGCGGTGGCCGTGGGCTGCCTGGCATTGGGCATCGGTGCGAACACCGCGATATTCAGTGTGTTCAACGCCGTAATGCTGCGCTATCTGCCGGTGAAAGCGCCCGGACAATTGGTCCTGTTCAATTACACCGCGGGCCGCACCACGCCACAGATACGGAAGAGTGTCTCCGGGTATAACCGCAACTCGTTTCCCTACGAGGTTTTTGAAGCCCTTCGGGCGCACAACGGCAGCCTGGCCGATGTGGCCGCGTTTGTGCATACAGGCTTCGCCAAAGACAGCCTGACGGTGACGAACAGTGGACGCACCACCACGGCGGATGGCGAAATGGTGAGCGGGAACTACTTCTCCCTGCTCGGCGTTTCGGCGTTGGCCGGCCGCACCATCGCGGACACCGACATCGTTCCCAGCGCACCGAACGTTGCCGTGATCAGCTACAAGTATTGGAAGCGCGAATTTGGTGGAGAGCCGTCGGTAGTCGGCAGGGAGATCAGTCTCAACCGGGTGCCCTTCACGATCGTGGGCATCGCTCCGGCGGAGTTCTTCGGCGTCGACTCGGCGCATCCGGCAGACGTCTGGATCCCCTTGCGCGACATTCGCGATCTGCAGCCCTGGGGTCTGCGACTACCAACCGGCAAGAAGGTCTGGGGCAACCGGCAATGGTGGTGGTGCATGATGATTGGACGCCTGAAGCCGGGTCAGACGGTACAACAGGCCTTGCCTCAAACGAACGCGCTGTTTCAAAGCGTGATCACGGCCGGCGTGGCCCCGCCGCCGCGTCCCGAACAGGTCCCATCGCTCGTGCTTGCGCCGGCCGGCCGGGGATTGGAGAACCTGCGGGCATACCTATCGAGTCCGTTGCGGATGCTAATGACCGCGGTGGCGTTGGTGCTGCTGATAGCCTGCGCGAATGTCGCAACATTGCTGGTGGCACGCGCGCGCTCGCGGCAGCGGGAAATAGGCATACGATTGGCCGTCGGGGCATCGCGTGGACGCCTGGTCCGGCAATTGCTAACCGAAAGTGTGCTGTTGTCGTTCGTGGGCGGTCTGTTCGGATTGCTGCTGGCGCATTGGGGCAGTCGCGCACTGCTTTTGATGCTGCCGTTGGGGCCCGGCGGTGCGGACTCCCTAGCGCTGGATGTCCGGCTGGATGCGATGGTACTGACTTTCAGCGTCGCCGTGTCCGTCGCGACCGGTCTGCTGTTTGGACTGGCACCGGCCCTGAGAGCCACACGCGCGGATCTGGCTTCGCGGCTGCGTGAAACCGCCACGAACACGACTTCGCGCCTGACACTGGGCCGCGCGCTCATCGCCGTACAAGTGGCCCTATCCTGCGCGCTTCTGTACAGCGCAGGACTTTTCACGCGGACGCTGCGGAACCTCGAAAGTATCGACCTGGGCTTCCGCGGCGACAACATCGTCCTCTTCCAAGTGGATCCGGCGCGCAACGGATACAACAAGCAGAATGAACGGGAACTTTACCGCCGAGCCGCCGAAAGGCTGCGAACACTCCCCGGCGTGCGCTCGGTTTCGTTCTCCGGGGTGGCGCTGCTGTCGGGAATGCACAACATGTCGACCATCTCGACGGACTCCGGCACGGAACTGTCCGAGCCGGCGCGAACGGTGTACTGGAATATAGTCGGCCCGGAATTCTTCCAGACCATGGGTATCCCCATCAACATAGGACGCGGCATGGATTGGCACGATTTCGATGCCGGGCGAAAGCTCGTGGTGGTGAGCGAGTCCTTCGCAAGGCAGTTCTATCCCAACGAGAATCCGGTTGGCCACCGGTTGAGCCGCGGCAAACGCTTTGATCCGGCCGAATCTTTCGAAATCGCCGGCGTAGCGCGTGACGCCAGGTACACCGACTTGCGCGAAGAACCGA